>ERZ1370068.2417-contig-1570_pt1 | contig 30929 bp, 36 predicted proteins | sample MGYA00561227_ERZ1370068 | MGnify/ENA primary metagenome ERZ1370068 (study PRJEB38410, sample SAMEA6850437) | metagenome | study: Metagenomic assessment of the ecological functions of the soil: analysis of the soil microbiota associated with the...
TTGCCATTACGTATTGCTGTCCGGAAGTTCAGGAAGATCCACATCCCCACCTTGCGGTTGTCGAGCCCGGTGGTCCCGATGCTCGGATCGTGATGCATGGCGTGCGCACCGGCGGCGCGTGGGCGTCGGATGGCTGGCCACAAGTGGCCTCCGGGCCGGGGCGATGATATTCGAGCGCGAACTTGAACAATGCGTACAGTAATTGCGGAGCCCGCCCGCGATGATCTGGTACGTGCTGATCATGAGACCGGAGAGCATGAAGTCAACGCGAGGGCGAGCAGGATGGGCCAGAGACGGCGGCGGCATGTGGATGGCCGCGATCTTGGCGGTGGGGAGCGGGGGCCGTAGCGTGGGGGCGGCCCCCGTGGCCGCGTCGCCGTGCTTCTGCAGCCAGAGCTCGTCCCGGCCGTGCACGGTGGGGATGGCGCGAAGTTGTAGATGGGGGCGGGGAGCGGATGGCCCGCTCCAGCGTCGCGGGCGTCCGAGGGTCCGGTCCGCCACCTGTCCCGAGCGGCGCGTCTTGAGGACGTTGACGATGAACACCGAGGATCGAGAGCGCGATGATGAACGCCCCGACGCTCGGACACCATGTTCCAGAAGTTCCAGCCCAGGTCGCCCGCATAGGTGTAGATCCCGCCGCGGCATGCCGATGAGGCCGAGATAAGTGCTGGGGAAGAAGGTCAGGTTGAACCCGATCAGCATGCAGCCAGAAGTGTAGCTTGCCCAGCCGCTCGTCGAGCATCCGGCCGAACATCTTGGGCCACCAGTAGTAGGCGCCGGCCGAAGAGCGCCGAAGATGCGTGCCGCCGAAGAGCACGTAGTGGAAGTGCGCCACCACGAAGTAGGTGTCGGTCTGCTGCAGGTCGGCCGGCGGCGAGGCGTGCATGACGCCCGACAGCCCGCCGATGATGAACATCGCGATGAAGCCCGAGCGCGAACAGCATCAGCGGTCTTGAACCGGACGCCGCCCCACGATCGTGCCGATCCAGTTGAAGATCTTCACGCCCGGTCGGCACCGCGATCAGCATCGTGGCGAGCGAGAAGAACGTGTCGGCGATCGGGCCCATGCCCGATCGGTGAACATGTGGTGGCTCCACACCCCGAAGCCCAGGAAGCGCGATGAACACGCCCGAGAAGACCATCGACGGCGTAGCCGAACAGCGGCTTGCGCGAGAACACCGGCAGGACCTCGACACGATGCCGAAGGCCGGCAGGATGAGGATGTAGACCTCGGGATGGCCGAAGATCCAGAACAGGTGCTGCCAGCAGCAGCGGATCGCCGCCGCCGGCCGGCACGAAGAAGTGGGTCCCGAAGAAGCGGTCGAACATCAGCAGGATCGAGCGCCACCGTGATGACCGGGAACGCGAGCAGCGAGCAGGACCTGGGTGATGAAGCGTCATCCAGATGAACATCGGCATGCGCATGCAGCGTCATGCCGGGCGCGCGCATGTTGATGATGGTGACGAAGAAGTTGACCGCCGCCGCGAGCGACGCGATGCCGAGGATCTGGAGGCCCAGCATCCAGAAGTCGACGTTGCGGCCCGGCGAGAACTGCCGCGAGGTCAGGTTGGCGTAGCCGAACCAGCCCCGCGTCGGGCGCCGCGCCGAACAGGAAGCTCGACGTTGAGGAACAGGCCGCCGCAGCAGGAAGACCCAGTAGCTGAACGCGTTGAGCCGGGGAACGCCACGTCGCGCGCGCCGATCTGGAGCGGGATCATGAAGTTGAAGAACATCGGCGCTGAGCGGCATGATCGCGAGGAAGATCATGGTCGGTGCCGTGCATCGTGAACAGCTGGTTGTACGTCTCCGGCGCTCACGAAGCGTGTTGTCGGGCGCGCGCAGCTGCGACGCGCATGCAGCAGCGCCTCGATGCCGCCCGAGCAGGAAGAACAGGAACGCGGTGGCGCCGTAGAGGATCCCGATCCGCTTGTGATCGACGGTCGTGATCCAGGACCAGACGCCGGCGTACGCCGCTCCCGTCTTGACGCGCCGCCGCGGCATGAACGCGCCGCGCGTGTCGCCATGCGGCCCCCTACTTCAGGCTCAGGAGGTAGGCGGCGGCGCGCCTTGACTCAGCCGTCGCGCACGCCCAGGTTGGGCATCAGCACCCCGGGTTTCATGTGCCCCGGGGCTCTTCCACCCACTTCACCAGATTCTCGGGGGTGTTCATCATGCTGGCGCCCCCCGAACGTCTTCCGGCTCCCGAAGCGGGTGAGGTTCTGGGCCTCAGGATGCCCGGCGGACATCCCGGCGGATAGTGTGGCAGCCCATGCAGGCCGACTGGCCGAAGATCCTCTTGCCCCTCTGCGCGAGCTCGTCCTGGGCTCCACCGGCGGGGCCTTCTGCGCGGCCACCACTGCCCCACTCCCCTTGGCGTGCACCACCACGCGGAAGCGCATGTTTGCGTGCGACAGTGCCGCAGTATTCGGCGCACTGGCCGATGTACTCGCCGGGCACCTCCGGGGTGAGGGTGATCCGGTTCACGCGCCAGGCACCACGTCCCGCTTGCCGCCGAGCTGGGGCACCCAGAAGGAGTGGATCACGTCCGGCCCGTGCAGGTGGAAGGCCACCGTCTCGTCCCACGGGGATATGCGCCTCGTTGGCGGTGACCACGTTCTGGGCCGGGATAGCGGAACTCCCACCACCACTGACGCCCCACCACGTCCACCCGGAGGTCGGTGGCGGCGGGCGCCTCCTGCGTCTTTGAAGATCACGCGCACGGTGGGGACTGCGAAGATCACCGAGGACGGCGGCGAAGGCGATGGTCCAGCCCACCTCGAGGACGGTGTGGCCGTGGACCTGCTTGGGAATGGGCGCGCCGGGCCGGTCGCGGAAGCGCCAGCACACGTAGAGCAGGCCGACGCTCCACCACGATGAAGATGCCGAGGGTCCACCACGAGATCAGCATGAAGATGTCGTGGGTCATGCGCCCGAAGTCGGACTTGGGCATGACGGTGGACATCTTCGTGTCCCAGTCCCAGCCGACAGCGCCGCAGCCGGCGCTCAGCGCGATCACGCCCAGGAGCAGGAGGGAGGGGGCGAGGCGACCTCGCTGGCTTGGTCATGGTCTCCCCTGAGCGTGGCGGGGCCCCCGGCGTTTCCCGACACCAGGGCCGCGGTGATCACGGCCGACGCCACCGCCGGCCGCCCCAGATCGAAGACGGCCACCCAGCTCCGGGCGGCGAGGAACAGCACGAGCATCACGGGGATGACGGTCCAGAGCAGCTCGGTGGGCCGCCGCCCGCGTCCCGCCAAGCCGCGCGTGCCGCGAGCGCCAGCACGAAGACGAGTGCGCCCCTGGGAAGGCCAGAAAGAGGGTCAGCGCCAGCGCCAGCAGCAGGTGCAATATCGTGGACACAACATCCTCTTCGTAAGGTTGTTTCCGGTTCCGCCCGGAGTGTACTCGAACTGGTCCCCCCGCTGCCAAGTGGAATGTTTCACAATGAGGCCCCGCCCCTGCGAGGCGGCGCTCAGAATGACCACTCGGAGAAGAGCTTCTCGCGCAGACGGGCCAGGTCCTCCACGTGGGCGGAAGGCGGTTTCCGCTCGGTAAGCTCGAGCATGGTGTCGTTGAGGCGCAGGACGCGGCGGGCGAGCACTTCGGCCACCGCGCCGAGCAGCTTGTAGGCGGTGAGGTCGCCGTCGACGAGGCGGGCGTGGAAGCTCCGCCTTGCGGAGGAGGCGCAGCCGGCAATCCGTGAGCGCGCTCACGGTGGCGGTGCTGGTTCCGCCCACCACCAGGCTGAGCTCGCCGATCAGGACGGCGCCTCGACCACCGCGAGGCGGGCGGTCTCCCGTCCGACCGCTTCCGTTTCACCTCGACCGTGCCCTCGAAGAGGAAATAGATCCCCTCGCTGACCGCCCTCGCGGATGATCGCGGAGCCGGCCTCGGTCGAGAGTAGTCTCGGTGCCACCGAGCAGCCGCTCCGCCTCCCCCGGGTGAGGTGCGGCAGAGATGCGTGGTGACCGCGTCGACGAAATCCATCGCGTTACACTCCTCGCGGAGAACGGTGGCGCGACCCACGCCGGCCGATGGCCAGGATGAACGCCGCGGTGCGGAGGGGCATGCGATGCTCGCGGGCGACCCGCGCGATGGTCGCGTAGGCCTCGCGCATGTGCCGGTGCAGCTCCGCGTTGACCTTGTCCTCATCCCAGGTGAACTGCTGGATGTTCTGCACCCATTCGAAATAGGAGACGGTGACGCCGCCCGCGTTCGCGTAGATATCGGGCAGGAGCGGGATGCCGCGCGCGTCGCAGGATCTCGTCGGCCTCGGGCGTGGTCGGGCCATTGGCCGCCCTCCACCACGCAGCGCGCGCGCACGTCCTTCGCGTTCTCGCTTGGTGAGGACGCCGCCGAGGGCGGCCGGAATGAGGACGTCCACGCCGAGGATGAGGAGATCCGCATTGCTCACCGCGTCGGTGCCGGGAACCCGGTCACGCTCCCGGTCCGGCGGGCATGCGCCAGCACGCGCGCCCACGTCGAGGCCCGCCGGGCTCGTCACGCCGCCCTTCACGTCCGACACCGCCACCACGCTTGGCCCCGCGCTCGTGGAGAAGCGCGCGGCCCACGAGCCCACATTGCCGAAGCCCTGGATGGCGCAGCGCTTGCCGCTGACGCTCGCCGGCGCCGAGGTCGCGTGAGCATCTCCTCGAGCGCCCAGACCACGCCGCGGCCCGTGCGCCTCGTCGCGGCCTCGCGAGCCGAAGAGGTCCACCGGCTTGCCGGTGACCACCTGCGGGGGAGAAGCCGTGGATGGTGGAGTACTCGTCCATGATCCAGGCCATGATCTGGGCATTGGTGTTGACGTCCGGAGCCGGGATGTCCCGCTGCGGCCCGATGATGTCGTGGATCTGCTGCACGAAGCGTCGGGTGAGGCGCTCCAGCTCCCGGGCCGACAGCGTGGCGGGGTCCACCGCGATGCCGCCCTTGGCGCCGCCGTAGGGCAGGTTCACCACCGCCGTCTTCCAGGTCATCAGCGAGGCCAGCCGAGGGCCTCGTCCATGTCCACCGTCGGGTGATAGCGCAGGCCGCCCTTCATGGGGCCGCGGCTCTTGTCGTGCTGGACGCGGTAGCCGATGAAGGTGCCGAGCTCGCCGCTGTCCAGCGTGATGGAGACGTCGACCTTCACCTCTCGATAGGGCGTGACGAGCAACCGCTCCACCCGAGCCGACAGGTCCATGATGCGCGCGGCCTTGCGGAAGTAGTGATTGACGTCGTCGACGCCGGCCATGAGGGAAGAGGTGGTCGGGCGCCGGTCAGCCGGGCGAGCTGCAGGAGCGTATGGAGGAGTACGTTCCCCGCCGCGCTCGATGGCCTTCCAGTCCGCTGCGCTCTCGTCGGGACGGTGGCTGCGTCCGCCGCAGACGGGATGAAGAGCATGCCGGAGTCGGTGACCGAGGCCAGGTTCTGGGCGTCGTGGCCGGCGCCGGAGGGCATGCGCCGGTACTTGAGCCCGAGCTCGCCGCAGGCGCCTCCACCGCCTTCATCACGCGCTTGAGCGGTGCACGGGCACGCTCTGCGAGATGGCCTCCACCTTGACGCGCAGCCCCGCCGCTTGGCCACCGCGCGGGCCAGCGCGCGGCACTGGCGATCCAGGCGTGCCAGGGTCCGGCCGTCGAGCGCGCGCATCTCGTGGAGCAGGGTGGCGCGCGCGGGGACGATGTTCGAGACGCCGGGGCGATCTCGATGCGGCCGGAAGTTGGTGACGCTCTTCCCGCCGCCCCGCTTCACCACCAGCTGCGCGCGGCCAGGGCGTACTCGGCTGCGCCCGAGAAAGGCGTCCTTGCGCCACTCCATCGGAGTCGTGCCCGCGTGATCGGCCTGGCCGATGAAGGTGACCCAGGCGCGCCGATTGCCCACGATGCCCTCCACCGAGCCGATGGGGATGCGGGCGGCCTCGAGGTGCGAGGCCCTGCTCGATGTGCAGCTCCACGTAGGCGGCGAGCGTCTTCGGGGTCGCACTTCGCCTTGGGTGCCTCCAGGGGATCAGAAGCCCGCCCGGGCCATGCGCGTCCACTAAGGCCTCGCCGTCCGCGGAGCGGAAGTGCGGGATCCGGCGGGCGTCGAGCTTGCCGGTGAAGGCCTTGGAGCCGAACAGCGAGGCGTAGCGGCCTCCTCGTCGCTCCAGGCAGCCACGGTGAGGGGCCGGCGCGTCCGAAATTGGCCTCTCGGAGGGTATGCAGACACTCCAGGCCGGCCAGCACGCCCAGGGCGCCATCCAGGGACCCGCCCTGGGGCACCGTATCGATGTGGAGCCGGTCAGGACCGTGGGGGCGCCTTCCCCGAGCCGGCCGGAAGGTGTTGCCGGCCTCGTCCACCCACGTGGTCGAGGCCGGCGTCACTTCATCCGCGCGATGAGCCAGGCCCAGGCTTCCTCGTAAGCGGGACCCCAGCAGGACCGCGTAATGCCCTGTCCGGCCGGATTTCGACCGAACTGGAGAGGGTCTCGATGTGCGAACGAAGACGGGGGAGCGAGATCGCGAGCCTCATGGCCGCGGGTCAGTATACAAGACCTCGCTGACCCCTTGACACTGTCTCCGGGGGGCCCGTATCATGGCGATGAACGGTCGTTCAGGTCACTCCTGAGCGCTCCCCAATCTCGCCGTGCAGGGAGGGTGTATGGATTTCACGCTGACCCCCGAGCAGCAGTCGTTCCGGGACGAAGTCCGATCCTGGCTGTCCGGAACCTTCCCGCCGACTGGGCGAGCAGGACGCAGGCCGCCACCGACGTGCCGCGGGAAGAAGCCTACGCCTTCCTCCGCGAGTGGCAGCGCGGAGGATGTACGAGGCGGGGTTCGTCGGGGCTGACGTGGCCCAAGGAGGTCCGGCGGCCGCGGGCTCGACGTTCGTGGAGGAGATGATCCTCCAGGAAGAGATGGCGCTGGCGAAGGCGCCGCCGGTGCTGAACATCCTCGCCGTCGGCATGGCCGGGCCCGACCATCAATCGCGTACGGCACCGACGAGCAGAAGAAGCGCTATCCCGCCCAAGATGCTCTCCTGCGAGGAGATCTGGTGCCAGGGCTACTCGGAGCCGAACTCCGGCTCCGACCTGGCATCGCTCCAGACCCGCGCGGTGAAGGACGGCGACCACTACGTGATCAACGGCCAGAAGGTCTGGACGTCGCTGCGCACACATCGCGGACTGGATGATGCTGCTGGCGCGCACGGACCCGAGCGCGCCCAAGCACAAGGGCATCACCTACTTCCTGCTCGACATGCACGCGCCCGGCGTCGACGGTGCAAGCCGCTCGAGCAGATCACCGGCGACGCCGAGTTCAACGAGGTCTACTTCGACAACGTGCGCGTGCACGAGTCCCAGATCCTGGGCGGGCTCAACAACGGCTGGGCGGTGGGGCTCACCACGCTCATGTACGAGCGCCTCGCGCTGGGCTTCGGCCTCGCAGGTGCGGCCTGCGCATCGCGCTCGACGGGCTCGTGGACCTGGCGCGGCGCCGACGAAGGACGGGCGCGCCCGCCACGCAGCGATCCCGGTCATGCGCCAGAAGCTCGCGCAGCTGTGGATCGATACCGAGGTGTTCAAGTACACCGGCGCGCGCGCCATCACCAAGCTGCTCAGGGCGAGCTGCCGGGGCCGGAGGCCTCGGCCGGCAAGATGATGTGGGTGGAGGGCCATCAGCGGGTGCAGGAGATGGCCATGGAGCTCCAGGCCGCTACGCGCAGCTCATGCAGCGGCAGCCGGTGGGCGGTGGAGAACGGTCTCTGGCAGTACCGGCTTCCTGCGCTCCCGCGCCAACTCCATCGAGGGCGGGACCACCGAGATCCAGAAGAACATCATCGGCGAGCGCGTGCTCGGCCTCCCGAAAGGCTGGACCCATGAACTTCGGCTTCAACGACGAGCAGGAGCTGCTCCGGAGCACCGCGCGGAAGTTCTTCGACAACGAGTGCTCCTCCGAGGTGGTGCGCCGGCTCATGGACGGCCCGAGGGCATGACCGCCGGAGCTCTGGAAGAAGATCGCCGAGCAGGGCTGGCTCGGGCTTGATCTATCCCGAGGCCTACGGCGGGATGGGGCTGGGCTTCGTGGACCTCACCGTGCTCATGGAGGAGATGGGCCGGGCGGTGATGCCGGGTCCCTTCGTCTCCACCGTGCTGCTGGCGGCTCTCGCCATCCTCGAGGCCGGCACGGAGGCGCAGCAGAAGGCGTGGCTGCCCGAGCTTGCCAGCGGCGACAGCGCGTGACGCTCGCCTGGATGGAGCCGTCCGGCGACGCTGGGGCCCGCCGGGATCACGCTGCAGGCCAAGCCGGCGGGCGGCTGGTACAGCCTGGCCGGCACCAAGCTCTTCGTCGCCCGACGCCCACACCGCCGACGCCATCGTGGTGGCGGCGCGCTCCAGCGCGGGCCCGACGCCGGAGGACGGCGTGAGCCTCTTCCTGGTGCCCCGGGGACGCCTGGCCTCGAGGTCAAGCTGCTGCCCACCATGGACCAGACCCGCAAGCTCTGCGAGGTGACGCTGTCCGGAGTCACGCGTCGGCGCGGACGCCCTCATGGGCGAGGCCGGCCGGGCTGGTGCCGCCGCTCGCGCGTGCTGGACCGCGCCTGCCGTCGCGCTCTGCGCGCGAGATGTGCGGCGGCGCGCAGAAGGTGCTCGACATGACCGTGGAGTACGCGAAGATCCGCCAGGCCTTCGGCACGCCCATCGGCTCCTACCAGGGCGTCAAGCACGCGGCCGCCGACATGCTGGTGGAGGTCGAGAACAGCAAGTCCATCACCTACTACGCGGCGCTGGGCCATGGACGAGCGCTCGCCGGAGGCGCCGCTGGCGGCTGAGCATGGCCAAGGCCTACTGTCTCCGACGCCTACCGCCGCGTGTCCGCGGCCGGGATCCAGCTCCACGGCGGCATCGGCTTCACCTGGGAGCACGACCTGCCACCTCTACTTCAAGCGCGCCAAGGGCTCGGAGTTCACGTTCGGCGACGCCACGTATCATCGCGAGCGCGTCGCTCAACCTGGTGAACGCCTCTAGCCGCGGCATGCTCGAGGGAGTCCGGCGTACGGTCGCGCGCGGGTCGGCCGCGGCGGTGCTCCCTGCGCGCCGGCCGCCGATCGATCCGCTTCTCTTCGCCGACCACGAGGGAGATCTCGCGACATCGCGCGCCACCCGCGCGCGCTCCAAGGTGGAGCTGGACCGCTCCCTCCCTCACCCTCCGCTCCTGGGCCCGCGATCTGGGCCCGGCGCCTCGAGGACTGCGCCCGGCGGAATCGGTCAGCTCGGTGGACCTGCGCACCCTCGGCGAGACGGTGGGCGGGCTCACCCACAACTTCAACAACTCGCTCGCCGCGATCCTGGCCTATACGGAGCTCCTGCTGAAGGAGGTCCAGACCGATACTGCCCAGCGCCGACTCACAGGGTGATCCGGCGACGTGGGCCACCGGAGGCCTCCGTCTCCGGTGCGCCGCTTTCAGGAGTTCGTCTCCCGCGAGCCGCACGTGGGCTTCGGCCCGGTGGGGCTGCCCGCGCGGTGGTGGCGGAGGCCCTCGAGATGACGGCGCCCCGCTGGCGCGACGACGCGCAGCGCCGCGGCGTGGTGATCGAGCGTCACTCAGGAGCTGGGAGCCATCCCGCCGGTGGAGGGCAATGCCTTCGAGCTGCGCGACGCCCTCGTCCATCTGATCCTCAACGCGGTAACCGCCATGCCCCGTGGCGGCGCCTCGTGATCCGGGCCGCCAGCGAGGAGTCGGGCTGGGTAGGCCTCGAGGTGTCGGACGACGGCATCAGCATGCCGGAGGATTTGCGGCGGAGCGCTGGCCCACGTTGGCGCGACCCGACGGCTGGGGCGGGGGCTCGGCGAGTGTGGCGGACATCGTGGAGCGCCACGCGGCACCTTCCGGATCGAGAGCCTCGAGGGGAGGGGCACCACGGTGCGGCTGCGGCTGCACGCCGAGCCGGTTCCAGATCATCCCGCCCTCCGAGGAGCTCACCCGAGCCCGTCCATCCGGAGCGGGCGGCGCGCGTGCTCCTCGTGGACGATGACCAGCGGCTCCTCACCGTGCTGCCGGACATGCCGCGCTCGGGCGGCCATCAGGTCACCACCGCCGCCAACGGCAGCCGAGAGCCATCGCGCTCTTCGATCCCGCGGTGCACGACGTGGTCATCACCGATCTCGGCATGCCCGAAGGTGAATGGCTGGCAGGTCGCCGAGCACGTGAAGACCACGCGCCCGGCCAACCCGCGTCTTCCTCCCCTCACCGGGTGGTGGGAGGGGAGTCATCGCCAAGCGATTCGAGCAGAGTACGTGGATCAGGTGCTGGCCAAGCCCATCTCCCGCCAGACGCGCTCCTGGAGCAGCTCTGCGGGAAAGCCGCGGCCCGACGGGCCCGTCCGCTTGACCACGACCGGACCGGTCGTCCCCCAAGCCGGCGGCCTCGGTGCTTCTCGTGCGGCCCGGCGCGCGCACGCCCATCGAGGTCTCATGATCCGACGGCAGAAGAGCATGCGCTTCCTCGGCGGCTTCTTACGCGTTCCCCGGCGGCAAGGTGGATGCGGCCGACGGCGATCCGCGCTCCTCGCCCGCTGTCGCGGGCTCTCGCCGGCGGCGGCAGCGCGTATCCTGCCCGATCACGACGGTCTCCCGCGCTGGCCTTCTGGGTCACCGCGCTGCGCGAGCTGCTCGAGGAAACGGGGCTGCCGCTGGTCTCCGACCGCGCCGGCCATCCCATCCCGACGGGCGATTCGGCGGTGGCCGCCCGCGTCGACCACATGGCGGCGACGCGATGATGGCGGAGTCCGCGCGGCTGGTGGATCTCCTCGCCGCCGAGGACTGGTACCTCGACGTGGCGCCGCTCCGCTATCTCTCCCACTTCATCACGCCGCCCGGCGGTCCCATCCGGTTCACCGCCCGCTTCTTCCTCGCCCTGCTGCCGCCGGGCCAGAGCCCGCGGCTCTTCACCGGAGGAGACCTCCGAGGGCTTCTGGATCGAGCCCGAGGCGGGCGTGGCTGCGCTACGAGGCGGATCAGATGCCCATGGCCGAGCCCGGCGAATCGGGCCTCCGCTACCTCGCCGGCTTTTCCAGCCTCGAGGCGCTATGGCAGTTCCACGCCGGACGCGCCGCCACAAGTTCCACGGCATCGGCGATCGTCTGGTGGAAAGGGGCGTCCGGGTGCGGCGCCCGCGCGGCGCGCCCGCGAATCCCGAGTGACGGCGGCGGCGGTCCCCAACGCCACGGTCGCCTTCCTCGACGCCGCGGTGGCGGAAGGGCGCGGCGGGCGCCGCGCGCTGGTGACGCCCGCGGGCGTGGCGAGCTATGCCGAGCTGCTCGCCCCTCGTTGGAGCGCACGGGGCGGGCCTGCGGGCCCGCGGCATCGAGACCGGCGACCGGGTGGCCCTTTTCCTTCCCGATGGCCTCGCCTGGGCCGCCGCGTTCTTCGGCGCCCTCCGCGCCAGCGCGGTCGCCGTCCCGCTGAACACCCGGCTGGGAGAGGCCGAGCTCGCCGCGGTGCTGGCCGACTCGCGGGCGCCGCCGCCCTCGTGGCCGATGCCGCGCTGGCCGCCCCCGCGCGCGAGGCGGCCGCACGCGCGGAGCTGGCCACCGTCGCTGGATCCCGAGGCGCTGCTGGCGCCCCGGGACCCGCCTCGCGCCCGCCCCGGTGGGCCTGGATGCCATGGCGGCCTGGCTCTACACCTCGGGCACCACCGGATCGCCCAAGGCCGCCGTGCATCTGCATCGCAATCTCCTCGCCTGCCGGCACTATGGCGGGAGGTGCTCGAGGTCGGCGCTCGACGATCGCGTCTTCGTCACCTCGAAGCTCTTCTTTCCGTACGCGCTCGGCAATGGCCTCCTCGTCCCGCTCTTCGCGCGCGGGGAAAGCTACCTTCACCCGGACTGGCCCGATGCGGCGACGGTGGGGGCGGTGGTCCGGGATTATCGGCCCACGCTCTTCTTCTCCGTGCCCACCGTGTACGCGCGCCTCCTCGCCGCCGACCTGCCCGCCGATACCTTCGCGTCGGCTCGCGCCTGCGTCTCCGCAGGGGAGCGGCTGCCCGCCGAGGTCTACCGCGCGTGGCGGGCGCGCTTCGGCGTGGAGATCCTCGACGGCATCGGGGCCACCGAGACCATCTTCATGGTGCTCTCCAGCCGCCCCGGCGAAAGTCGGGAAGGCTCCACAGGGACGCCGGTGCCCGGCACCGAGGCGCGCCTGCTGGACGCCGACGGCGCGACGGTGGCGCGGGGCGCCCAGGGCGTGCTCTGGGTACGGACGCCATCCCTGGCCCGGGGCTACTGGCAGCGGCCCGAGGCCACCGGCCGGGCCTTCGACAGGGGAATGGTTCCGCACCGGCGACGTATACTACGTGGACGCCGACGGGCACTGGGTCCACTGCGGCCGCCAGGACGATCTCTTCAAGGTCGCGGGACAGTGGGTGGTGCCGGCCGACGTGGAGGCCGTCGCCCTCCGGCATCCCGCGGTGCTCGACGCGGGACTGGTGGGCGCGGCGGAGGTCTCGGGGCTGGTGAAGCCGTATCTCTTCGTGGTGCCGCGCGAGGCGCGGGCGGATGCCGCCGGGCTCGCCGCCGAGCTGCGGGAGCGGCTGGCGCGCGAGACGCCCGCGCATGCGCGTCCCCGCGAGATCATCGTGGTGCCGGAGCTGCCGCGCACGGCCACGGGCAAGCTCCAGCGGTACCGGCTGCGCGATCTGGTCGGCGCATCGAATCCCGGAGAGGGAGGAGGTCCCGCATGAAGTCGCCGCAGGCCCCGGAAGTCGTGTTCACCAGGTCCGCGCCGAAGACCGGCTTCTCCGAGGGCATGGAGTCGCCCATCGCGCAGGGGTGAAGTGCGGCGGCTTCCTCTTCGTGTCGGGGCAGGGGCCGCTGGATCCCGCCACCAAGCAGATCGTCTCCCCCGACATCGCCGAGCAGACGCGCGTGACCCTCGACAATGTGAAGGCGGTGCTGGAGGCGGGCGGCACCGGCATCGCCAACGTGGTGCGGGTGGGCGTCTACCTGCGCGACATGAAGGACTTCGGCGTCTTCAACCGGGTGTTCAAGGAGTACTTCGCGGGCGTGCAGCCGGCCCGAACCACGGTGGAGGCCGCGCCGCCCCGCGCGGGCGTGAACGTCGAGATCGACGCCGTGGCCTGGCTCGGCGAGGAGGGCAAGTGATGGGCAGCCTGGCCGGAGTGTTCCTGTCGGTGCACACGCCACGGTACTGCACGCTCGAGGCCGCCTTCGAAGGCAAGCTCGCCTCCGAGGTTTTCCGGCCCGTGCGCGACGGGCTGGTGTCCCAGGGCAAGGACGTGGCGGAGGCGCAGCTGGACGTGATGGCGATCAACTCCTGCCACCTGATCTCGACCTTTCCCACCGTGGTGGACGGCACCCCGCGGCACCAGGGCGTGCTGACCGCCCAGGAGGCGCCCGAGATCATCCACGGCGTGGCCTACGACTATCCGGGCGACTATGCCCTGGCCGCCGCGCTCGTCGCGCGCGGCAAGTCCAAGGACCACGTGGCCGTCCTCGCCAACGACGTCCACTATCCGCTCGACTACGGCACCGTGATGCCGATGGTGTGCTATCTGGACCGCGCCCAGCGGCTCCCCATGGTCCCCATCTCGGTCTGCCTCTCGAACGATCTCGACGAGTGCTTCGCCTGGGGACGCTACCTGGCCCAGGTGGCCCGCGAGGGCGAGCGGCGCGTGGGTTTCGTCGCCAGCGGCAGCGTCTCGCACAAGCTGGTGCGCGGCCCCGAGCGGGCGCCGCTCCCGGAGGACCAGGCGCTCGACCACGAGTTCGCCAAGCGCCTGACCGCCGGGGACTACGAGGCGCTCTGGCGCTGGCTGCCCGGCTATGTGCGCACGGTGGAGGCCGAGATGGGGGGTCGGCACCTGGCCATGATGCTGGGGGCCCTGGTGGAGTCGGGTCAGCGTTATGCCACCCGCGTGCACGCCTATGGCCCGTCCTCGGGGTCCGGGAATTACGTGATTTCGCTGCTGGCGGCGTCCTGAGCGGGTGAACGGCCGACCTTCGTGGCGGGTTTCTCTCGGTGTACCATCGGGTGGCCCACAAGACCGATCACGGACGGAAGCGAAGAGGAGAGACCCAATGGCGCATCTGACGCGACGGAAATTCCTCGGTGGGGCCTCCGCGATCGCCGCGGGCGCGGCTGCCGGTCCCCTGGGTCCTCCGCGCCCATGCGCAGGGCGCGCGCCATCAAGATCGGCGTGGTCCTGCCCTACTCGGGCGTGTACGCGGTGCTCGGCGAGAGCATCACCCAGGCCATGGAGATGGTCTTCGCCCGAGAGAACTGGACAGTGGCTGGGCGGAAGATCGAGATGATCAAGGAAGACGACGAGATGCAGCCGCCGGTGGGCATCCGGAAGACGGAGAAGCTCATCGACTCTGACAAGGTGGACATCCTCACCGGGCCCGTGCACTCGGGCATCCTCATGGGCATGCGGGACAAAGGTGCACAATTCCAAGACCATCCTCATCGTCTCCAATGCGGGGGCCGACGCGATCTCGCGCGGCCGCTGCTCGAAGTGGATCTTCCGCGCCTCCTTCTCGAACTGGCAACCCTGCCAGCCCATGGGCGGCTGGGTGGCCAAGAACGTCTCCAAAGACGTGTTCCTCACCGCGCCCAACTACCAGGCGGGCAAGGACATGATGAACGCCTTCAAGGAGACCTTCCTCCCGGCCGGCGGCAAGGTGGTCGACGAGGATTACCCGAAGCTCGGCGAGACCGACTACGCCCCATATCTGACTAAGATCAAGCAGTCCGGAGCCAAGGCGGTCTTCGCCTTCTACTCGGGGACGGATGCGGTCAACTTCGTGAAGCAGTTCGACGAGCTTCGGGCTCAAGCAGTCCATCAAGCTTACCGGCGCGGGCTTCCTCACCGAGCCCGACGTGCTCCCCGCGCAGGGGCGGCTCCGCGCTGGGGGTGATCACTGGACCACTTCTACACGCCATTGCTCGACAACACAGCCAATCACAAGTTCGTGAAGGATTTCCGAGAGAAGTACTTCGGCAAGATGCCGGACGGCTTCGCCTGCCAGGGTTTCGACACCGCCGAGGTCATCGTGCGGGCGCTCAAGGCGCGTCAACGGGAACACTCAGGACAAGGACAAGCTGGTCGCCGCCATCGAGAAGGTGGAGTTCGACAGCCCGCGCGGCCCCTTCCGCTTCGATCCCAAGACCCACAACGTCGATCCAGCCCTTCATCTATGTCCGTGAAGTCCGCGAGGTGTACGGCGGCCTCAACAACGTCCCCATCGATAAGGTCGCCGACGTGCGGAGATCCCGGCACCGGCTGCACGCTGCCCGCCTAAATCTGCGTAGATCTGACGCGACGGCCGGCACGGCAGGGGCATTTCCCGGTGAGGGGTAGCGAGCAGGGGGCGGCCGGGAGCGGGGCGCGCTCACGGTGAGTGCTGTATCGAACAAGTGAGTGCGCCCCCTCGCCCGCCGGCCGTCTCCAGTGCCCGCTGATCTCTTCGCTCAGGCGCCTCAACGGCCTCTCCTACGGGGTGCTCCTCTTCCTCCTCTCCGTCGGCCTTACCCTCATCTTCGGCATGCTGGACGTCGTCAACCTCGCCCATGGCTCCTTCTACATGCTGGGGGCCTATGCCGGGCTGCACACTCATCGCGGCCACCGGTAACTTCTGGCTGGCCCTCGCCCTCGCGCCCCGTCCTGGTGGGCGTCGTGGGTGTGGCGGTCGAGCGAACATGCCTGCGGCCCCCTCTATCGCCGTGGCGCCCTCGACCAGGTGCTGCTGACCTTCGGTCTCATCTACGTGTTCGAGGACCTCGTGAAGTGGATCTGGGGCGGGCGTATCCGATCGATCCCGACGCCCGACCTCTTCTCGGGCTCGGTGCAGGTCTGGGGGCGACCATTCCCGTCCTACCGTCTCTTCGTGATCGTGTTCGGGCTCGTCATGGCGGTGGCGCTCTGGCTCATCATCGAGCGCACGCGGCTGGGCGCCATCATCCGGGCGTGGGGTCTACGATTCGGAGATGACGGCGGGGATGGGGGTCGATATCCAGCGCGTGTTCACCCTGGTGTTCGCGTTCGGGGCCGCGCTGGCGGGCCTGTCCGGCGTGATCGCGGGGCCCATTCAGTCGGCCTATCCGCCCATGGGCGCCTCCATCCTCGTTCCCGCGCTCATCGTGGTGGTGGTGGGCGGGCTGGGCAGCCTCAGGCGGCTCGCTGGCGGGCAGCCTGATCATTGGCCAGGCAGAGACGTTCGGGAAGGTGTGGCTGCCCGGCGCCTCCATGCTGATCATCTACGTGGTGATGGCCTTCGTCCTCCTGGTCCGGCCCCAGGGCCTCTTCGGCCGAGCGCTCAAGTGACCGCGTCCATGATCGCGCGCGTGGTGGCCCTCGTGGTCCTGACGGCGGTGGTCGGCGCTGTTCCCGCTCGCCGCCGGCAACTATCCCGTCAAGCTCCTCCAGGAGATCCTCATCTGGGGCATTTTCGCCATGAGCCTGGATCTCCTCATGGGCTTTGCCGGCATGGTGTCCTTCGGCCACTCGGCCGCTTCTTCGGCATCGGGGCCTATACCGCCGCGCTGCTGCTCCCGAATTTCCCCGGCCTGCTCGCCGCGCTGGTGGTGCCCGCCGCCGCCGCCGCGCTGGGGGCCCTCGTGATCGGCTCCTTCTCCATCCGGGTGAGCGGCGTGTACTTCATCAATGCTCACACTCGCCTTCTCCCAGATGTTCTACGCGGTGGCCTTCCAGAACGCCTTTCTCGGCGCCGAGGACGGCCTGGTCGGCATTCCACGCCCGGCCGTGCTCGGGATGGGGCATCGGCGGCACCGGCGCCTTCCACGCCTACCTGCTCGTGATCGTGCTCGCCTGCGCGTTCTTCCTGTGGCGCGTGGTGCGCTCGCCCTTTGGGCACGTGCTGCGCGGCATCCACGAGAACGAGGCGCGGATGCAGGCGGTGGGTTATCCGGTGAACCGCTACAAGCTCGCCGCCTTCGTCATCGCGGGCATGCTGGCGGGCGTGGCGGGCTCGCTCTACACCCAGCTGGTGGGCTCGATCTCGCCGAGCGCCTTTCTCTGGACCACGTCGGGCGAGGCGCTCCTGATGGTGATCATCGGGGGCACCGGCACGCTGTTCGGAGGCATCCTGGGCGCGGCGGCCTTCATCCTCCTCCAGAGCCTGGTGTCGTCCTACACGGAGCGCTGGATGCTCATCCTCGGGCTCACCTTCGTGCTCCTCGTGCTCTTCGCCCCCGGCGGTATCGCGGGCGGCGCTGCGCGGGCGCGTGGGGCTGCGCGCGTGACGGAGTGCCTTCGGCCCTGGGAAGGCCTCACGCGCCATTTCGGCGCGCTGAAGCGCGGTCAACGGCGTCTCGCTGACCGTGGCTGCGCGCGAGCGGCGCGCCATCATCGGGCCCAACGGCGCGGGGAAGACGACGCTCTTCAACCTCATCACCGGGCATCTCGCCCCGAGCGCGGGAGGCATCGTCTTCGGGGGAGCGCCGGTGGCGGGGCTGGCCCCCATGTGGTCGCGCGGCGGGGCCTGTCGCGCTCTTTCCAGCGCAACAATCTCTTCCCGCGGCTCACCGTGCAGGAGAACCCTCCGGCTCGCCGCCGCCGCCGACGGGCAGGGGAGCTGGAATCTGCTGGGCTCGGTGGCGCGGCTGCGCGTGCACGCCGCTGGCGCGCGCGCGAGACGGCGGCCGCGGTGGGATTGGCCGAGCGCCTCGACGCGCTCGCCGGCCAGCTCTCCTACGGCGAGCAGCGCCAGCTCGAGGTGGGCGTGGCGCTGGCCACGGCACCACGGCTGCTTCTCCCTGATGAGCCCACCGCGGGCATGTCGCCGGAGGAGACGCTGCGGATGACGCGGATGCTGGAGAGTCTGCCCCGCGAGGTGACCCTCCTCATCATCGAGCACTGGCACATGGACGTGGTTGGCCTCGCTGGCCGACCGCGTCACGGCGCTTCCATTACGGGAGAAGTCCTGACCGAGGGGGCTCATCTGCTCGAGGTCAAGGCGGACCCGCGCGTGTACGAGGTCTACCTGGGCTCGGCATGAGCGCGCATGCTGGAGGTCGCAGGGCATTCAGACCTACTACGGCGAGAGCCACGTGCTCCACGCGGGTGACTCTTCGTGTGTGGGACGACCGGTGGAGGCGGTGGCGCTTCTGGGCCGCAACGGGGCGTGGGTTGACCACGGTCATCCGAGCATCGTGGGCTTCACGCCGCCGCGCGCCGGCCGCATCGTCTTCTCGACGGGGAGGCCATCGAGGCCCTGGCCGGCGCGCACCGGATCGCTCGCCGCGGCATCGCTGCTGGTGCCCCCCAGGGCCGTACGGGATCTTCGTCCCGCTCAGCGTGCGCGCGAGGAGCACTGACGCTCGGCGCGCGGGCCAGCGGCTGGACGCGTTTCAGCGCCAGTCTTCGCCCTCTTCCCGCGGCTGCGCGAGCGGGCGGAGCAGGCGGGCGGCATCGCTGTCCGGCGGCGAGCAGCAGATGCTGGCCATCGGGCGGCGCGCTGCTCACCAGCGGCCGCCTGCTCCTCCTGGACGAGCCGTCCGAGGGCCTGGCCCCGATCATCGTGCGCGAGATCGGCCGGGTGGTGCAGCGGCTCAAGGGGGAGCGCCTGTCCATTCTCCTCGTGGAGCAGAACTATCACCTGGCGCTGCGGGTGGCGGACCGGGTAGCCACGTGGTGAACAAGGGCAGATCGTCTACGAGGGGACGCCGGCCGGCCTGGAGGCGAACGAGGACGTGAAACGCCGCCATCTCGGCGTGGCCTAGCGTGGCTTAGCGCGTGGCCCTGGAGCCCGGAAAGGAATCGCATGCCCCTGGATCGATCCCGCGATTTCCCGAAGACGGCACGCCCGCCGACTGGGTGAGGCCGCGTGCTCGGCCTCAACCCCGGCATGATGACCGGGCCCGGCACCAAACTACCTATCTCGTGGCGCGACCGCGAGCCCGTCCTGATCGACACCGGCGTCGGCGTGGCCGGGTGGATGCCGCTCCTGGAGACCTACGGCGGAGCGCGGCTGGCGCAAGCCGGCGCGCGTGCTCCTCACCCATCGCCACAAGGATCACCTGGGCGGGGTGAAGGAGATCTCCTCACGCAGTTTCCCCGGCACGCCCGTGTCCAAGATGATCCACAAGGACACCGACCTGCCCGCCGGCATCGGCCGACCTGCGCGACGGCCAGAAGGTGGAGGCCGACGGCGTCACCCCTGGTGCCCGTCCACACGCCCGGGCATGCCTCCGACCACCTCTGCTACTACGTGCCCGAGACCCGCGCGCTCTTCTACCGGCGACGTGGTCCTGGGCGGCTCCACCACGGTGATTCCCGAGGAGGACGGCAGACCTCGCCCAGTACATGGCCCTCGCTGCGCCGCCTCCAGAAGCTCCAACGTCGAGCGCATCTATCCGCGCACGGTCCGGTGATCGAGGAACGCCAAGGCCAGGATCCAGGAGTACATCGATCACCGGCTTCTGCGAGAGCGGCAGATCCTGAGGTGATGGGGGCGGGGCCGCGCACCATCCCAGATGGTCAAGGTGATCTTAAGAGGACGTGTGCGGAGGCGCTGCACCTCATGGCGGGCCAGTCCGTGCACTCGCACCTCAAGAAGCTGGCCGTCGAGAAGCGGGTGCGCGAGGAAAGATCAGCGGCGCCGCATCGAGGTGGAGCCTCGTCCAGTCAGGGAGCTAGGGGCTACGGCAGCGCGCGCTTCCTCTTGTAGCCGCAGGACGAGGGCAGCTCCAGATGCAGGACAGAGCAGATCGCCCTCGCGGATCATGTCTGTCCGCCGCAGCTGGTGGCCGCAGTCCGGACAGGTGACCGCGCCGCTCCCGGGTTCGCGAACTCGTATGGCCATGGCTCGCCCCCTTGATTTCAGTGTGAGCCCGCGACCCTGCGGGACCTAGCATTTTGCCTCATCCGCTTTCCGTCGGCTAGGACGGACAGCCCGCGCCGGCTGCCGCCCAGCGCTTCACCGTCTCGTGGAACTCGTGCTGGGACAGCGGGGCGGGGAGCGGGCGCCGGGATTCCACGCTCACTGCACGAGCGCGTCCGGACGTCATGTGCTGGACGAGCGAAGGCAAGCGGATCGGTTCCCTGTTCCGCTTCGGATCGCCTTGAGAGCCCGGCAGAGCGCGCCGTCGCTCAGCCCTCCCAGCCCATGCGTGCGCGGGCCAGATGCCAGTGCAGTGCGCCGGCGCATCTGCCCATCTGCGGTATTGACCGTCTGATGGCAGGTGGCGCAGCGCATGGCACGGCGGTGCCCCGATCGTCGGGACCGCGCGCACGACCAGCATGCGATGGAGGTGGCGGTCGTCGGTCTGGCGGGGGCGTCGCCGGCGGGATGGCAGTTCATGCAGCGGGGATGGCGGAGCACCTCGGCGATGCGGGCGAAGGCTCGCTCCGACTCCTCGCGTTTCCGCGGCGTCGGTCTGCGCGCCCGTCTGCGCTCGCGCCGAAGAGCACGAGGGCGGAGCCGAGGAGTCCGGCCGGGATGAGCCGCTTCCAGGTTCGCAAGGACCGTGGCCCCCTCAGGCGGACTCGAAGCCGTGGCGAACGAGCGGCAGCGCAGCCGGATGCGCGCCGGCCGGTCGAAGCGTGAAGAGCGCATTGCACAGCGCCGCCGCCATGCAGCGGCGTGCCCGGCTCGCCGATGCCGGACGGGCGTCTCGCGTGCTCGGGACGATGTGCACCTCCACCCGCGGCATGGCATCCGATGCGCAGCACCGGGTAGTCGTGGAAGTTGCGACTGCTGGACGCGCCCTGCTTGAGGGTGATCTGGCCGTACAGGCGCCGCCGAGAGGCCGAAGACGATGCCGCCCTCCATCTGCGCGCGGATGGTCTCGGGGACTGACGGCGCGGCCGCAATCGATCGCGCACGACCACACGGTGCACCGCGATCGGCGTCTGCCGCTGAGCGAGACCTCCGCCACCTGAGCGCACCAAGCTTCCGAACGATGGGTGCACGGCGATGCCGCGGGCGCTGGCCCAGCGGGCGGCGGCGTGCCCCAGCCCGCCTGCTGCGCGGCGAGGTCGAGCACGCCCAGGTGACGGGGTGGCCGGTCGAGCAGCTCGCGGCGGAACTGGTAGGGGTCCTTGCCGGCGGCCTGCGCCAGCTCGTCGATGAAGCTCTCCACCACGAAGCCGGTATGGGTGTGCCCGACGGAGCGCCACCAGAGCACCGGCACCACGCGACTTCGGGCTGTGGAGATCCACGCGCGATGGCGGGCACGGTGCGGGAAGCTCCGCCGCGCCTTCCACCGATGTCCGGTCGACGCCGTCCTTGATCGTGGCCCCGCGAACGGGGTGCCTTCGGCGACGGACTGGCCGACGATCGTATGCGCTCCACGCCACCGGCTTGCCGCCGCGTCGAGCCCGGCGCTGAGGGCCGAATTCCACATCGGGCGATAGTAGCCGCCGCGGAGATCGTCCTCCCGCGTCCAGATCGTCTTGACGCGGCGCGCCGGCGGCGCTGCGCGACGTGGACAGCCTCCACGATGAAGTCCGAGACTGGCATGCGCGCGCTGGCCGAAGCCGCCGCCGAGGAAGAGCGTGTTGGATCTTCGACCTGCTCGGGCCTTGAGTCCCGCGCTGCCCGCGCGCGCGTTCGCCTGGTCCACTCGTCTGGAACTGCGGTGCCGGTCCAGATCTGGCAGCCGGTCGGGCGCGAGCGAGACCGAGGCAGTTGAGCGGCTCCATCGGCGCATGCGCGAGGTAGGGCATGTCGCGTATTCGGCGCTGACTCGCTTCGCGGCCGATCCGCAGCGCAGCCTCCGCGTCCCCCGTTCGGCTGCGCGCGGGCGCCGGGCGTCGCGCGAGCGCGCGCGTACTCTGCCTCGCAGGGCGTCGGTGTCGACGGCCGAGGCTCGCGCCGACTCCCACTCGATCTCGAGCGCGTCGCGGCCCTTCTTGGCCGCCCAGAACGAGTCGGCGACCACGGCCACCCCGGAGGGCACCTGGATCGACCGTGCCTCACGCCACGCACCGCCCGCGCGCGGTCGGCGCGCGACCTGCTTCACGGTGCCGCCGAACACGGGCGGCGCGCGCCACCAGCGGCCACCAGCATGCCCGGGTACCGACGGCGTCGATGCCCGAAGGTGGCCTTGCCCGTGACCTTCTGCGCGGCTGTCGAGGCGCCGCGTGGGCTTGCCGATGATCTTGAACTGCGACGGGTCCTTGAGGGCGACGTCCGGCGGCACCGGCACCGTGCGGCGCCTTGTCCACGAGCTGCCCGTAGGTGAGCGAGCGGCCGCCCGGCCCCAGCACGCGGCCGTTCTCCGCGCGCAGGGTGGCTCGGTCCACCTTCCACGTCGTCCGCCGCCGCGGTCAGGAGCATCTCGCGCGCGGTCGCCCCGCCCGGCGCAGGCGATCCCACTCGCTGGCGATGCTCATGCTGCCGCCGGTGAACTGCATGCCGAACTGCGGGTGGGCGTACGCGGCATCGACCGGCGCCGCCACGACCCGGACCTCGTCGAGGTCCACCTCGAGCTCCTCGGCGATGAGCATCGGGAGCGGACGTGGAGATGCCCCTGGCCCATCTCCGGCCTTGTTCACGAGGATGGTGACGACGTTCTGCCGGCTGATGCGGATGAAGGCGTTGGGCGCGAAGTCACGCCGCCGGCGGTGGGGCCGGCTGCGGCCCCGCTGGCTGGGCGAGCGACGCGGCACGCGGAAGGCCGAGCAGGATGCCGCTCGGACAGCGCGGCCGTCCTCAGGAAGTCGCGACGCGAGGCCCGGTCGCGTCATCGCCTGGCCTCCTTGCCAGCGCGCGCCGCCGCGGCTTGCTTGATCGCCGCGCGGATGCGCTGGTAGGTGCCGCAGCGGCAGATGTTGCCGCTCATGGCCGCGTCGATGTCCGCGTCGGTGGGGTTCTTCTGCCGGGCGAGCAGCGCGGCCGCGCTCATGACCTGGCCGGACTGGCAGTAGCCGCACTGAGGCACGTCCTGCTCGATGAAGGCCTCCTGCAGCGGGTGCAGCGTATCGCCACGCGCCAGTCCCTCGATGGTGGTGATGCGCTTGCCGCCCGCCGTGGACAGCGGCGTTACGCAGGACCGCACGGGCGAGCCGTCGATGTGGACGGTGCAGGCGCCGCAGAGCGCCATCCCGCAGCCGAACTTGGTGCCGGTGGAGCCCGAGGTCCTCGCGGAGCACCCAGAGGAGCGGCTTGTCGGGCTCCGCCGACACCGTCACCGCGCGTCCGTTCACGTTCAGGGTCGCTCATGTCGCACTGCCTCCCCTCGCGTTCCGACTGCTCCCAGTATAGGGTGAGGGCAAGCCCCTGATGGCCGGTGCTATACTCGCCGCACCATGAGCCTGCCGCGCACGATGAAGGCGACCGTGCTCGTCGCGCCTCACCGCTTCGAGCTTCCTGGACCGGCCCGGTGCCGGCGCCGGGCGACGAGGACGTCCTCGTTCGCGTGCGGGCCTGCGGGATCTGCGGCACCGATCTCAAGATCATCCACACCGGCATGCCGCAGCATGCCGCCTTACGGCGAGTTCATCTTCGGCCATGAGTACGCCGGCGACATTGTTGCCGTCGGGTTCTACGGTGGACGAGTTCCGGGTGGGCGATCGCGTGGTCGTCGAGGCCGCATATGGGCTGCCGGCGCTGCGAGAACTGCATCCGCGGGATGTACACGGCGCTGCCTCAACTTCGGCAATACCAAGCGCGCGGCACCGTGCCAACGGCTTCACCACCAACGGCGGGCTCGGCCGAGTACGCGGTGAACCACGTCAATACGCTCTACCGGATCGCCCGACGGCGTCTCCTCACGAGGAGGCCACCGTGGTGATGACCTCCGGCAGCCCGCTCTTCGGGCTGGAGAACGCCGGCGGCTACTTTGCCGGCGAGACGGTGGCGGTCCTGCGGGCCGGGGCCGATCGGGCTCATGGCCATCCAGCTCGCGAAGGCGGTCGGGGCGACGCGCGTCATCCTCACCGGCACCCGCGAGTCGCGCCTCGGCTCTGGGGCGCCAGCTGGGCGCCGACCTCGTGGTGGACAGCCGGCCGGGCCGATCCGGTGGCCGCCGTCATGGAGGCCACCGGCGGCAAGGGTGCCGATCTCGTCATCGACTGCGCCGGCGGGGACGACACCTTCGACCAGTCCGATCAAGATGGCGAAGTCGGGCGGCAAGGTGCTCATCGTGGCCTTCTACCACGGACCCGTCACCGCCGACATGAGTCATGCGGTGCGGCGCAACATCACCATTTACACCGAGCGCGGAGAGGGGCGGCACCAGCGTCGGGCCGCGCCCTGGCTCTCCTCGCCGCGGGCCGCCTCACCGCCAAGCCGCTGGTGACGCACCAGTTCCCGCTCACCCGCGTGCACGAGGCCATCGAGACGTCCTCGAGAAGCGGATCGGCGATCCGGTGAAGGTCGTGCTGAACCCATGACGTTGCGCCTGCTCGCGCGCGGGCTCGCCATGTCGGTTCGCCGCCGCGATCCTGGCGGCTCCCGTCGCCCCGCATTTCCCACCCGGCCGGTCGAGCTCACCGTGCCTTTCGGCGCCGGCAGCGCCGCCGATCTCCTCGCGCGGAAGCTGGCACGAGCTGGCGGCCAGACCTCGGCCAGCCGGTGACGGTGGTCAACCGCACCGGCGCCGGCGGCGCCCTCGGCTACACCCACGTCAGGAACCAGCCCGCGGACGGCCTACGCGCTGGTCTGGAACTCGAACAGCGTGAGCACCCGCGTATCACGCCGGCAACATGAAGCTCGACTACACGGCCTTCGCCGGTGTGGCCGCCCTCACCAGCGAGCCGGTCTCCTCGCTGTCAAGGCGGACGCGCGCGTGGAAGGATCTGCGCGAGCTCCTCGCCCATGCCCGGAGCCCATCCCGGCGAAGTGCGCGTCGGCAATTCCGGGCGCGGCAGCTTCACCCATCTGGCCGCGGTGGCGCTGGAGAACCGTGCCGGGGTCAAGATGACCCACGTGCCCCTTCGGCCGCGAGCTGGCCGTCACCACCGTGCTCGGCGACAAGATCGAGGCGAGCGTGCAGCTGCCGGCGGAGATCATGAGCCAGGTGACGGGTCGCCAGGTGCGCGTGCTCGCGGTCAGCGGGGACCGGCGGCTGCCGAGCCTCGCCCGAGGTCCCGACCTTCAAGGAGAGCGGGGTCGACCTTTCCATGACGCTGTGGCGCGGCATCGCCGCGCCCAAGGGCGCACCGGCCGGCGGCCATCGCTCGGCTCGAGCGCGCCTTCGTGGGGGCCGCTCAGAGCGGAGAGTTCCGCGAGTTCGCCGCTCGGATGGGCGCCAGCGTCGAGATCCTCGGCGCGCGGGACTTCGATCGGTTCATGGCGGGTGATGACCGGGAGATCGCGGCCCTGATGGAGCAGATCCGGGCTCAAGAAGCAGTAGCGGCGCCGGCGACAACCCGCCGATGGCCACGCGCGATCGCTGGAGCGCCCTGGGCCTTGCCGTGCTGGCGGTCGCCTACCTGCTGGCGGGCCGCCGCTATCCGCTCGACACCTTGGCCACGCCCGGCCCCGGCATCCTTCCCGCTGCGCCGCCGGCGTCGGCTTGCTGATCCTCGCGGCCTGCGCTATTCCGTCTCCGCGAGCCGGGCATCCGCTCCGGAAGCCGTGGCCGAGCGACGCCCCGTCGTCGGGCACGCCCTGGTGATGGCCGCGGTGCTCGTGCTCTTCGCGGCGACGCTTCCCGTGCTCGGATTCGTCCTCGCGTCGCTTCGCGCTCGTGTCGTGGTCGCCGCCCGGCTCATGGGGCTCCAGGGCTGGTGGCGCCCGCCGCGCTCGCGCTCGGCGTCGACCGGCGCTGGCCACGCGCCTCGCTCTTCGTGCACCTGGCTGGGCGTGCCGCTGCCGTGAGCGACTCTGCTCGTCGCGCTCACGCCGGCGCCAACCTCCTCGCCTGCTTCGTCGGGCACCGTCCTCGGCACCGATGGTGGGCGTGCTGCCGGGGCTGGGGCCGGCCGGCGCCATGAGCGCTCGTGCTGCCGCTGACGGTCAAGCTCGGACCCACGGCCGGGCCTCATCATGCTCGCCGGGATCTACTACGGCGCCGATGTATGGAGGCTCGACCACCTCGATCCTCGTCAACGTCCCCGGCGAGGCGGCGAGCGTGGTGACCGCCATCGACGGCTACCGCCTCGCCCGGCGGGGCCGCGCCGGCGCGGCGCTGGCGGTCGGCGGCCATCGCGTCCTTCGTGGCCGGCACCTTCAGCGTGATCGCGCTCCAGCTCTTCGCGCCGGCGGTCGCCCGGCTCGCGCTCGTCTTCGGCCCGCCGAGTACTTCGCGCTTCGCGCTGCTGGGTCGTCGTGATCCTGCTGGAATCTGGGCGGCGGCTCGCGCGTGAAGGCGCTGGCCATGGTCGTGCTGGCGTGATGCTCTCGCACGGTCGGGCATGGATCCCACTCGGCGGCACCGTGCGCTTCACCTTCGAGCCGGGCGGCGCCCAGGCCGGGCTCAGCTTCGTCGCGGTGGCGGCCGGACTCGTTCGGCGTGGCCGAGGTGCTTGGCGACCACGGCGCGCCCGGAGCCGCCGGGCGCGGTGCAGCGCGTGCGCTTCCGCGAGCTCTATCCCAGCCGTGAAGAGCTTCGGCGCTCGGTGCCGCCGATCCTGCGGGGCACCGTGCTGGGCTTTCTAGTCGGGCTGATCCCGGGCCGGCGCGCGACCATCGCCTCCTTCGTGTCCTACGGCGTCGAGCGGAAGGTGTCGCGCTACCGGCACGAGACTGGGGCAGGGCGCGATCGAGGGCGTGGCCGGCCCCGAGGCGGCCAACAACGCGGCCGCCGGCGGCGGCATGATCCCGCTGCTCTCGCTCGGCCTGCCGTTCACGCCCTCCACCGCGGTGCTGCTCAGCGGCATGCTGCTCATGAGCATCACGCCCGGGGCCGCTTTCTGCTGCGCGATCATCCTGCAGGTGTTCTTGGGGCGTGATCGGCAGCTTCTACGTCGGCAACGTGATGCTGCTGCTCCTGAACCTGCCGCTGGTCGGCATCTTCGCCCGAGGTGGCGACCATTCCCGTCAGCGCTGGCTGATGCCGGGCGGTGCTGGTGCTGTGCGCGCCGGCCGCCTACGCCGACAACAACAACGTCTTCGACGTGTGGGTGATGGTGGGCGCCGGCGTGCTCGGCTACGCGATGCGCGGGCTCGGGGTATGCAGCCCGGCGCCCCTCGGTGCTCGGCCTCGTGCTGGGCCCCTTGCTCGAGCGCTCGCTGCTCCAGGGGCGCTCACCACGCGGCCGCGGCGATCTCCCGCGGGCTCTGGGCCTCCGCGCCCGCTGCCCTCATGCTGGTCGCCGCGGCGGTGGCCACTCTTGGTACCGCTCGCCGCCGCCGTGTTCCGACGCCGGGCGAGCGCCGCGCCGCACCGCCGCCAGCGCCTACTGGATTGACGACGCTGATCGGCATGCCCGCGCCGTAGGCTACGCGGCCAGCCTGAGCATGGGCTACACTCCCGGTTCATGAGCGCCCCACGCGACCCACCCAGTTCGGCAGGATCCATCCTCCCGACGAGGCCTGGCTGGCAAGAGGCGCCGCCCGAGCCGATTCTCTGAGCCCGAGCTCCCATCATCGATACCCACCATCATCTCTGGGAGCGGAACCGGGCACCGCTACCTCCTGCACGAGTTCCTCGACGACGTGCGCACCGGCCACAACCTGGTGGCCAGCGTGTTCATGGGATGCCATGCCATGTATCGCGCACGGGGGCCGGAGGAGATGCGTCCGGTCGGCGAGACGGAGTTCGTGGCGGGCATCGCGGCCGCGAGCGATAGCGGCAGCTACGGCGCCACGCGCGTGGCTGCCGGCGATCGATCGGCTTCCGCCGATCTCACGCTGGGCGACCGCGTGGAACCGGTGCTGGGGACGCTGATCCGCGCCGGCGGCGGCCGCTTTCGCGGGGTGCGCCACTCGGCGGCTTGGGATGCCAGTGACGTGATCGGCAATAGCGCGGAACCGCCTCGGCCCACACCTCTACCGCGACGGCGCCTTGCGCGCCGGGCTGGCGCGGCTGACCCGGCTCGGACTCTCGCTCGACGCCTGGGCCTTCATCCCCAGCTCGGCGACATCGTGGACCTCGCGCGGGCCTGCCCCGAGGCGCGCATCGTCGTGGGCCACGTCGGCGGCCCGCTCGGCTATGGACCATATACCGGCAAGCGGGACGAGGTAGTGCGCTGGAAGGCGGGGTGACCGGAGCTGGCGCGGTGCCCCAACGTGGTCATGAAGCTCGGAGGCATGATGATGCGGCTGGCCGCCTACGACTACCGCCGCCAGCCGGCGCCGCCGTCCTCGAGCGAGCTGGCGTCCCTCTGGGGCCCCTATATCGGGCCCTGCCTCGAGCTTTCGGCGCAGACCGCTGCATGTACGAGAGCAATTTCCCGTCGACAAGATGGGGATCGGTTGGGCGGCCTTGTGGAACGCGCTCAAGCGAACAGCCACGGGCGCGTCTCCAGAGGAGAACGCGCGCTGTTCGCCGGGACGGCTCGCCGGGATCTCACCGACTCGGCGACTGACGGAAGGCGGCGGCGCCGCTACACCGCCAGCGCCATCCCATCATGCCCCGGATCAGCGCCGCCGTGGAGGGTACCGTCCGGGCCGCACCTCGATGCGCATGCACCGCGGCCACGTCGAAGGTATTGGGGTTGCGCGCCACCGTATAGCCGTCCCGCTCCAGCTCGTCGGTGACGTAGGTCGGGATGCGCATGGTCACGTCGATGATGTGGCTGGTGGCGCTGAAACGAGGGCGCGGCCACCGCGTCGGACATGGACATGCCGAACTCGAGCAGATTCGACCAGCCCCTGCATCACGCCGATGGCGATCTGGGCGCCGCCCGGCGCCCCGATGGCGGCGCGCAGCCCCGCGGGACCGAACACCAGCGTGGGGCAGATGGCGCTGAAGCGGCTCTTGCCAGCAGCCACCGAGCCCGCGCGCCCCGGGCGCGGAGTCGAAGACGCTCATGGCGCCGTTGTACATGAAGCCGAGCCCGTCGGTGATCACGCCGGAGGGCATGCCGAGGGTATGCGTCATGGTCACCGCATTGCCGTCACGGTCGATCACCGCCACATGCGTGGTGTCCTTCGGCTCACCGAGGCCCACCCGGTCGATGCGGATGCGCACGGCCCGCGCGGATCTCTGCGGGCCACCGCTATCGCATAATTCTTGGACAGGAGCCGCTCCACCGGCACCTCCACGAAGGCAGGGTCGCCCACATGGGCATCCTTGTCGGCCACCGCCCGCTTCATCGCCTCCGAGACCACGCGGAAGATAGGCCGCGCTGTTGTGCTCGAGTGCCCGGAGATCGAACTGCTCCAGGATATTGAGCATCTGGAGCAGCATCAGCCCGCCGCCGGGCGGGTGATTGGTGGCCAGCCGCCAGTCGCGGAAGGTACCCAGAGCGGCGGGCGGTGGCTCGTCCGATAGCCCGCGAGGTCTTCGTCACGACAGCAGACCGCCGTGATGGCGCATCGTCGCCCGGCGATCGCGCTCGGCCAGCTCGCCCCGGTAAAGACGTCCGCGCCGCCGCTCTTGGCGATCGCGCGCAGCGTCTCGGCGAGCTCCGGATTCCGGACCGTGTCGCCGACCCGCTTGGGGCTCCCGTCCGGCGGCAATGGAGCGCGCGCCCGCTTCGGCTGAAGCGCAGCCGCTCGGGATTGGCGACGACGCCCGAGCTGCTCACTCGATGGCCCACCAGTAGCCCACGTGCGGCTTCACCAGCCAGCCCCGCTCCGCGCCCAGTCGATGGCCGGCTGGACGACTGCGCCCAGGGAGCGCCTCCGTACGCGGTCTGCGCCTCGTGGAAGGCCTTGAGGCTGCCGGGCACCGTGATGGACTGATAGCCGAGTGGTCGTTCACCCGCCCCTTCAGCACGAAGCCGAAGCCGTCGCGCGTCTCGCCCTCGAGGAGGTCCGCCCACATGTCGAGGGCTGCGCCGCGGCGGGGTCTTGCAGGCGTGAAGTCGATGAGCGCTCGTGAACCCCCTTCGCGGGCAGGTGGACCTGGCTGCGCCGAAGCCGGCGGTGCCGGTCATCATCCGGATCCACCACGCCCGGCGGTCGAGCGCGCGGGGCGATGGCGCCGTCCACCGCATTGCCGCCCGCGCGCATGACGAGCGCCCGCGCCTCGGTGGATTCGGCTGGGCCGCTGCGCAGATCATACCCGACGCATGACGGTCGTCGCTCAGCCGCACCGGGTCGAGGAATATCCGCTTGAACACCGCGGGCGACCGCGTCGAGCTTCATGAAGGGGCGGACGCTGCGTCCATGGATTGCGTCCACGCACGCGGTTCCAGGCCTCACTCTTCGGACGTCCGCGCGCTCGAACTCGCGTAGACGGTCAGGTATTCCGGCTGGCCGTCCACCGCGGTATAGCGCCGGGCGCGGATGACGCCGGGCACGCCGGAGGTAGTCGGGACGTAGACGTGTTGTACCGGGCGTTCCACTCCTCTTCCATGGACGCCGGAATGTCCATGCGGCCCATCTGGAGATACGGCGACGGGCCCATGGTGAGGCTGACGGGTTGGTCCGCGCCGGGTGGATTTGCCGGTAGCCTGCACGAAGTAGTTGCCGCCCCACATGCCCGCCGGACGCCTTGGTCCGCCAGGGCGAAGGGCGAAAGCGCACTGTCGTCGAGGAAGGCCGACGTGCGCGACGCTGCGCATCCTCAGCGCTCGTACATGGCGAGAGTCACTTTCGAGGCCCCCCGAGATGGCCTCGTAGCGCGCGGCGGAGAGGAAGCCGGCACCTTGAGAGGTGGCGCGAGATGCTCCCTCGTTGTACCAGCGGTTGAACTCCGCCTCGTGAGCGGCGTCCACGTCGGTCCACAGCATCGGGAGCGCCGGTGCCACGGGTCTCTCGGCATGACATCCCTCCGGGCGCCCTTCGGAGCCCCGGGGCCGTGGGCAGGGAGTTACGCAGGGCGCGGCGCGGTGGCGGCGTGCGTGACGGGAGCAGAGAAGAGGCGCCGCGCGGGCTCGGGTACCCGATCAGCTCCTCAGGATGCAGCAATGATGCACCAAACAAAGTACTAC
>ERZ1370068.5699-contig-4713_pt1 | contig 30919 bp, 52 predicted proteins | sample MGYA00561227_ERZ1370068 | MGnify/ENA primary metagenome ERZ1370068 (study PRJEB38410, sample SAMEA6850437) | metagenome | study: Metagenomic assessment of the ecological functions of the soil: analysis of the soil microbiota associated with the...
AGTATGCTTCGTTCAGTTACGTATTGCTCTGACGTCATCGCATCGGGATTATTCCTACCGCGTGAGTGGCAGTCAATGAGAATGTGCCGTCGCCGTTACCTGGAGAATTGAAACGTCGTTAGTACCGAGATTCGCCACCGCAAGATCCAACCGTGCTGTTCCCATTCCAATCCCCGGCCACAACGAAGAAAGGCATGTTCCCCGCAAGGTAACTGACGGCAGGGCTGAACGTCACCGTCAGCCATTGCCCGGGAGGATCGACAAGTCGCTTGAGTTCACATTTGCAGGTTACGAGATCGATGGCGCCATTGCCATTAAAATCCGCGGCGGCCGCCACGAAGGTAGGACCACTGCCAACGGCATAGTTAACAGCCGCTTGAAATGTGCCATCACCGTTGCCCAGCAACACTAGATAGGTTGTCGGACGAGCTATTCGCGACCACCATGTCTTTCTTGCCGTCGGCATTGAAGTCGCCGGTAGCAACCCAGGTGGGAGCGTTGCTCACGCCAAAAAGACTTGCTGGGGGCCATAGGTGAGCGTGCAGTCAGCGGCCATACATACGGACTGCCGATAAGCATGCCCAACAGTAAGAGGTGGCAAAAGAAACTGGGCGGCTGAAAAACAAGTGGCGAGACTGGCGAGCCATGGTCGATCTCCTTGTCGTTAATCGATGGCTTTTCAGAGTTAGAGCACTGACCGCACTCAGTCAAGAACTAATGAAGGAGCACGCGCGTCGCCCTGATCTAAAACCGGATTGCGACGCAGGGGCATTGGCGAAAAGCGATCACTAATGCGCGGAGTGCTGGGAGCATCTTGGGCAGTGTCCGACTAAGGCTAAGCTTAAGGGATGTCCTTCCTCTGAGTGGTTCCCACGTCAACCGTTGACTGGAATTTCCCTTGGCTTCACCTGTGCAAGTCGAATGACTCAGGTGGCTACTCTGAAGTGGGGGTAAAACTCTCTTACTAGGCTGGTCCATATGGCCCATGAGACGAGAGGGGGCTTTTTAGGCTTATACACTCCCGGATTTGGGCTGTCAACAAACACTTTTGTAGTCACTTGCCCAATCCGGTCTCATTGGTCAAACAAACCGCTCAGTCTGACTGAATTGAGTCAGAATGCATGAGCAAAAGGGCTTTTTAAAGCTCGAACCGGAAGCGCGAAGGCCTTGCGTATGATGGGTATTGGAGGTGACCAGCGGGGGTTTCTGGGCACTCAGAAGGAGCCTGTGGAAACCGAACCCTCTCCTGATCCCCGAGACTACTTCGTTGGCGAGGCGGCGGCCTCACCCGCCTTGGTCGTTCTCTGGAGGGCTTTCCAGCCGGCCCGGCGAGAAGCAATGAAACGCCATACTGAATGGGAACAGCGAAGTTTGAAGCCTGGTTTTCCGTGAAGACGGCAAAGTTGACGCCAATGACGCGTCCTGTTGGTCCAAAACCGGAGCGCCGGAGCCGCCTTCTGCGGTGCGTGCGTCGTAGGCAATTCTGCCGCACGTCAAGATCGGTGATATTCCTGCGTCGTCAGCGGCTGAATGCGCCGCGCTCCAGCCAGGTAGCCAAGCAGCGCGCTCGAGCGACGTGTAGCGTTGCTGGATGCCGCGCGATTCCGCATCGTCAAGCAGCGCGAGCAACGGCGATCAGGCCCGGAAGGGGTAGCCCATCTGATCACCACCATCTTTCCCACCGCCACGCCCTCCTGGTCCGTCTCCAGGCGGCAACAGCGGAATGTCGGTTGGCAGGTCCTTGACGTCCAACAAACAGACCGAAAGATCGTCTGCGACCCGCAGCCATCTTAAATTTTCAACGGTATCGGTTGGGCATGCTCGGAGAAATAGGCATTGAGTTTCTTGAGCCGCGGTTGGCCTCGGACGCTGCTGCTCAAACTCTGTGCTCGATCGTCCGCCAACCATGGTTGTGCGATGTGACGATTGGTCATCACAAATCCGTCGCCAACATAGAAGCCCGTGCCGACAAACTCATACTCGGCTATCGCCGCCTTCCCCTCAGGAGTCAGCGTGGTTGGCTCGCCGCTGGTTTGTACCTACCGCGCCGCTTTCGTTGATCTGGGCTTCAGGATAACGCAGCGGGCGGCCAGTTCCTGATTCAACGAAATAGTAAGTGCCGGCAATCAAACAAACGCCGCTGCCAAATCACTGCGCAGTTTCACAGCCAAAGATAGACTGTCGCGAATTTCCTTATTCGAGCGATCAGATTCGTGAGTGCGTCTGATTGGTCTTCGACACCTCACCCTTCATCGCGGCGAGCTGCGCCGTGCAGGTCGTCGTTTGTGAGCGCCGCTGCGCGCTGCATCTCTTTGACAACCGAGAAACCCGAGGTAAAGCGTGCCGCCCACCAGCAGGTATCGCAAAAGCCAGCGATGATCAACTTCGTGCTCGGATTGATTTCCTTGACCAGCTCACGCGTAAACTCGCGCAGAAACACTTTCGCATCGTCTCGGCGCGCGGTGGCGGCCGACTCAATGGCAGCCTGTTCGATAAAGGGCGCCACGTGTGCTTCATGCGCCGAGGTGCCCACGACGGCGAGCAGCGACCGAATCGGGTAAAACGTCAGCAGCAGATGCGAATTATCAAGGCGAACCTCATCGCCGTCTGCTATCTCGTCGTTGAACTCCAGCTGCCTGCCGTTGTGCGTGAGATCGAGTGTTTGATCGAAGCCGGTTATCGACGTAGGAACCGTTTTTGCGAGCGAGTTCAAGCACTGGGCCATCCTGACCGTCGCGCGCGGGCAGAAGTCAGAACGCAAGCGCACACTGCAACCTTCAGCAATTGCCAATGCGGACAAGCTCGTCGGTCAATACCTGAGTATGTTTGTCCTTACCCGAAGAGATGTGAATTACCAGCCCGGTCGCCATAACTATCGAGGCTCAATTCTGGAGTCTAAGTGAGCTGCCATATCAATTCGGGCGACCAACTCAGACCGCTCAAACCTCCGGGTGCGGTCAGTGTGAGCGGTCGCCCTCGCGGTCACATTCTACAGGTATTTTCGGCGCGAGCAAGAGAACATTGAAACGATTGCGCTGGCAGGGACGCACCCATTTGCGTGCCCCGGGCCCGACGCGCACTGTCGCGCCGCCGCACCGCCGCGCAGCGACTGCAAAGCTGGGCGTCCTCCGTGGTAGCATACGGGCGTTTGCACGCCGGACGGCTTGCGTCAGCCCTCGTGTCAGCCTCGTGTCCCGGATCAATGGCAGAAAAATATTTCATCGAAGATTGCGACCGACTGGAAGCGCTCGCTCCAATTTCAACCGCACCGATTCAGCGCCACGTTTTTGTCTGCACCGGAACCTCATGTTCTGCGGTCGGCAGTGCGGAAGTGAAAGCGGAGTTTGAGCGCGAACTGACCGAGCGGAAGCTGCTTTCGGGAAAGAGAAAAAGGGCAAGAACCCGAGAGGAAGCATCGTACTCAGCGAAAGCAGCTCGGTCGGGTTTTGCGCGATCGGAGCGGCGGTGATTATCTATCCGGACGGAGTGTGGTACGCGCAGGTGCGCGCCGCCGACGTTGCAGAAATCATCGAAGAACACCTGGTCAACGGACGCGTGGTTGAGCGGCTCGCGTTGCTGAAGGTTCCCTCCGTGGGCCACGAAACCGACCCGCAATCGTCACCGGCAGTCACTGAGGAAGCGGCAAAGTGGGAAACCTAGGCGCTTTTCCACCACCTGCTTCACGAGGAGAAACGGCGATGACGGCAAAGCCAAGAAGCCTTTCTAAGTTGCGGTTGCGGCTTGCTTTGGTTTCCAGCGGAGCACTGGCTTGCGGGCGGCGGCGGCTTCGTCGAGCCGGCCGATGCGAGTGAGTGGGGCGCATTCAGGACCAACTCAGGATCTTCAACGGCTTCGCGCGCGATCGATCGCATGGCTTCGATGAACTGATCCAGTTCCTGGCGGCCAACCGATTCCGTGGGCTCGATCAGCATGGCCCCGGGACAATCAGCGGGAAGTAGATCGTCATGGGATGGAATCCGTAGTCAATTAACCGCTTGGCGATGTCGAGCGTATGAACTCCTTTACGCGTCTGTCGCTTGTCAGTGAAAACCACTTCGTGCATCGGCGGCGCTTCGAAGGGTTTGTCGTAGTCACCGGTCAGACCGTTGGCGATGTAGCGGGCGTTCAGCACCGCGGCTTCAGTCGCCTCGCGCAGCCCGTCGCGCCCGTGCGTTTGAATGTAAGCCAGGGCGCGCAGCATCATGCCGTAGTTGCCGAAGAAGGCTTTCACCCGGCCGATTGATTGCGGGTAGTTGAAATCGAGTTTGAAGGAATCGCCCCAGTGCTCGAAGCGGTGTCATGGGCGTCAGCAACCCTGTCGCTACCGCTCCGGGTTCTGACAATGCGCGGTACCGGCAGAAACGGTTCAGAGTTCCTTTGTGCAGCAGCATGGGCCACAGCCTGGACCACCGCCGCCGTGCGGAGTCGAAAAAGTCTTGTGCAGGTTGAGATGGATAACGTCGACGCCCATGTCGCCGGGTCGCGCCACGCCCACCAGCGCGTTCATGTTCGCGCCGTCCATGTAAACCAGCCCGCCCGCCTCATGCACGATCCGGCAAATCTCCTGAATGTTTCTTTCGAAGAGCCCGAGCGTGTTCGGGTTCGTCAGCATCAGGCCGGCAACGTCCCCGCCGGCACAGAGCTCGCGCAGGTGATCGAGATCGGTCAATCCCTCTGTCGGTCGAGCGAATCGTCTTGACGGAAAAGCCGGAGAGATGTGCGGAGGCGGGATTAGTGCCGTGGGCAGAATCGGGGATCAGCATCGTGCGCCGCTTCGCCGATCGCCTCGGCGCCGTCGCGCGCATCGATGTAGGCGCGAATGATCATCACGCCCGTCATCTCGCCGTGCGCGCTCGGCGGCGGGTTGCAGAGAGATACCCGGCAGTCCGGTAATCTCCGCCAGATGCTGCTGCAGCTCATAAATTACCTGGAGCGCGCCCTGAGCGTCCTGCGGCGTCGACCAGCGGATGCAGGCCCGCGAAGCCAGGGAATCCGCGCCACCTTTTCATTCAAACGCGAGTTGTATTTCATCGTGCAGGAGCCGAGCGGATACATGCCCTGATCGATGGAATAGTTCCAGGTGGACATGCGCACGAAGTGACGAATCACGTCGACTTCACTTACTTCCGGCACACCTCCAGGTCGTCATCTCTCAGAAACTGCTGCGGTACAATTTCAGTCGATCGGCAACTCGTCAACGTCGAGCGGCGGCAAGCGATAACCGATACGGCCCGGCTGCGACCGCTCAAAGATCAGAGCTTCGTTGGCATTGATGTGGGTAGTGACTTTGGTGATGTCTGGATTTCATTGATGACTGCACGCTTTGCTGAGCAGTGAGTCTAACCGGCAACGTAGCGTCGCATCAGATCTGCGGGCGCGAGTTCATCTCGGTTACGCAAACGAGAAACTCCTGCGGACGGTCTGCGAAGTAACGAGACAAGGGCAACCCGCCGGTTGATGTTTTCCTCCGACGCGAGCGCGCGCGAGCAATTGCTTTGCATCCACGGGCGCGCGCACCACAAACTCATTGAACCGCGGACCGGTGAAGGGAACTGAAAACCCGTGGAAGCTCGCCGATTCGTTTCACCGCGTACGCAGCTTTCTGCGCACACTGCGTCGCAACTTCCGCCAGTCCACGTCGTCCCATCGTTTCCAGGTAGACCGTCGAGGCGAGGGCAATCAATCCTTCGTTGGTGCAGATGTTTGAGGTCGCCTTCTCGCGGCGAATGTGTTGTTCGCGGGTAGCGAGCGTCAGCACAAACCCACGGCGGCCTTCTTTGTCATACGCTTCGCCAACCAACCGCCCGGGAATCTGGCGCGCATATTTCTCGCGCGTGGCAAACAAGCCAACATATGGCCCGCCAAACGAAAGCGGCACGCCAAACGATTGGCCCTCGGCGACGCACGATGTCTGCGCCGCACGCGCCCGGCGATCTCAGCAAACCAAGCGAAATAGCTTCCGTGACCGCAACGATCAGCAACGCACCGACAGCGTGCGCCCTTTCAGCCAAAGCCGCGACGTCTTCGATGCAACCGAAGAAGTTTGGCGACTGAACCACCAGCGCCGGCAGTCTTATCGTCAAGCGAATCAATCTGCGCTTGAGACCTGGCCGGTAGTGGTGATCAACCGGCGAATGCAGGAGCTCGATGCCGGCGTGCTGGACGTAAGTTGTGATGACGTCTGCGATACTCCGGATGAATTGCGCCGCAGGCAATCACTTTGATCGTTTCGTCACGCGCTCAGCCATCAACACTGCTTCGGCGAGCGCAGTGGATCCGTCGTACATCGAAGCGTTGGCTACCTCCATCCCGGTTAGCTGGCAGACCAGCGTTTGAAATTCGAAGATTGCCTGCAGCGTGCCTTGCGAGATCTCCGGTTGATAAGGGTGTAAGCGGTAAAGAACTCGGACCGCGAAATGATGTGATCGACTACCGTCGGAACGTAGTGGCGATAGGCGCCGGCGCCCAGGAAGCTAATTCGTTGCGCGCCCGGATTTCGCGTTGCCAGCCTCTCAAAGCCCGCCAGCAACTCGATCTCGGAGAGTGCCGCAGTCGTGTTCAGATCACGTTTCAGACGTAAGGCTTCAGGGATGGAATCGAATAGATCAGCCGCCGAGTGGAGGCCGACCTGGTGAAGCATCTCGGTCCGCTCTTCAGGCGAGTTGGGAATGTAACGCAAGTTTACTCCGTTTCAGCTTTCGTGAAATCTTCGTATTCGGCGGCAGTCAGGAGACTATCCACTTCGCCAGGGTTCGACAGTTTGATGCGAATCATCCAGCCTTCACCATAAGGATCCTTATTGACTTTTTCCGGCTCGTCGGTGAGGCGTTTCGTTAGTTCCGACCACTTCGCCGGAAACGGGATGAACATTTCGGAAACTGCCTTAACCGACTCAGCTGATCCAAACGGACTCATTGGAAGCAAACTCGTCGCCCGGCGTGGGCAGCTCGACGTAGACTACGTCGCCGAGTGAGTCCTGGGCATAGTCGGTTATCCCGACGACGGCAATGTTGCCCTCGACCCGAACCCATTCGTGGTCTTTGCTGTAGTGTAGATCGTCAGGAATGTTAGCCATGTTAACTATCTCCAGTTCTCGGTTTTCAGTTTCAGTTTTCGGGTTTGCCTCGCAGTAGTTCCGGTTAACTGAAAACCGACAACTGGAAAACCGGCGACTATTTTGCCCGTTTTGCAAAAGGTGTCTTCGTCAATTCGAGCTCCCACTAACTTTGCCGCGAACGTCGATTTGAATCTCCTGACCCTCATTCGCGAACTGTGTGGGAACGTAGGCCATGCCGATGTTTTTCTTCAGGTAGGGCGCTGGACTACCCGAGGTAATTGTGCCGACCCGCTCGCCGTTGACGCAGACCTCCTGGCCGTCGCGGAGCGATTCCTCGTTCGGTAACCTCAAATCCGACCAGTCTCTTTTGCACGCCAGCTTCTTTTTGCTTTGCCAGTGCCTCGCGACCGATGAAGTCGCCTTTGTTGAGCTTGCAGATCCAGCCGAGATTTGCTTCCAGCAACGTTGTGTGCTCGTCGATCTCATGACCGTAGAGTGCCATGCCGGCCTCGAGACGGAGCGTAGTTGCGCGCTGCCAGCCCGCAGGGAAGCACGCCGGTGTCTGATCCGTAATTGCCGGCGTCGAAGCAGCTTGTTCCAAATCTGCTCGGCTTTGCCGGAGTCAGCGTAAACTTCAAAGCCGTCTTCGCCGGTGTAACCCGTGCGCGAGACAATCGCCGGAATGCCGTCAACCCGGGCCAGCGTGAAATGGTAATACTTGATCTCCGCGAGTGGCAGGTCGGTCAGGGCTTGCAGGATGCCGAGAGCGTCAGGACCCTGGATGGCTAACTGACAATAATCTGAACTGACATTCTTGAGTTGAGCTTGCCCCGCGAGGCTTTGCGACGTGATCCAGTCCCAGTCTTTTTCCGTCGTCCCGGCATTGACCACGAGCAGCAGGTGATCCGCGCTGAAGCGATAGACCAGCAGGTCGTCGACGACAGTGCCGGCGGGAGTCGTTAGCGCGGAGTACTGGGCCTGACCGTCAATCAACTTTGGAGGCGTCGTTGGAGGCAACATGGTTGACGAGGGCAATCGCCTCGGCGCCGCGCACCTCAATCTCGCCCATGTGAGAAACATCAAACAGGCCGGCATGATTACGAGTCCGCAGGTGTTCCTCGATCGTGCCGGCTGGGTATTGCACCGGCATGTCCCAGCCACCGAAGTCGACCATGCGCCCGCCCATGGCCCGATGGACGGAATTGAGCGGCGTACGTTTAAGTTCTGAAACGACGGCAGTCACGCTTGCCCTTTGCGGACTATGCGATAGCCCGATTCATCAAAGTAACTGGATAAAACAGGGTGAATCGGCAAACTAACACGCGCAGTGCGGGCCGTCAAGCGAGTGTACTGAGAAGGAATGAGATCGAACCAGAAGCGACGGTTACTAACGAGAGTCGCTCAGAAACTTCGGTCGCGCACGTCTACCTTTTGCACTGTGAAGACCACGCGCATGGTATCGGGGCGACGGTCCAGTGATGCCGGAACGAAGGCGGCACTTTGGCGCAGAGCAACTTCAAAGTCAGCCAGCATTTGCCGATCGCGCGGCGGTTGGACGACGCCGGCCAATGATGCTGCGCCATTGCTGAAGACGTCCGCGACTACGATCATATCGTCGGCTTCCTGGTTGACGTCCGGGTTTGGATGGGCATAAGTGCCGGTCAGCGTGGCGAGGCGCCGCCAGGATTAAGACTCGGCGACTGCTCAGCGAAAGGCGCACGCCGGGCAGAAAAGATTTCCAGGGTTACCGGTTCATTCAGGTCAAAATTTGGTCGAAACGCGGCGTCGGCTTCCCTGACCACTCGTTGCAGTGCGATGAAGTGTGGCGTAAGGGCGGTAAACATCGAGATGAAAAGAACGACTGAAGCAAACGAGCCGACGCTGTAAGGCATCAACCGCGGCTCAATCCACAATATCAGTTGCTGGCCGAGCGATTGCTCTGGAGCTAGCCGAAGCGCACCGGCCTCGATCCGCAACGCATCGTTGATCGATGCGGCCAATTCCGGCGGCGCCACCGGACACGAAAGCTGCCGCAGCCTGCGGCTAATCGAGCGCAATTCGGCGGCCTCGGCACGGCAAACCGGACACCGGTCAAGATGTTCGTCAACCGCAGCGCGCATCGGCAACGACAAAACGTCATCGATAAACTGTGAAAGCAGTTGTGTCGTTTCTTGGCAGTTCATAATCAGAGGTCAGAGAACAGATATCAGAGGTCAGAGATCAGACGCGAACGCCAGACTGCTTTGCGTCTGACCTTCGACCTCTGATCTCTGACCTTTGCTCCGAATGGCCGGCCGGCCCCGGCTGCTCCGTTTGTTAAAAAGAAGCAACTCCGGCTGGTTACGAAACACAGAGTAACTACATCGATTTCGAGCGACGCTTCAACGGGTGTTGCTGGCCACGTTTTCACAATTCGCTTTCATCGTTCCGGTTATTCTCCGTCTCGTCTCCCGCCGTTTCCTCACTTCGACCCATTTGGCACCGAGTTGTATGTGAGCCGGGGCGGGTCGGCCATCCGATCCTTTACAAAGAACCTTCTAACTTCCGTTTCAATTCCTGGCGGCCACGCGCCAGGCGCGACTTTACTGTTCCGACATTGATTCCCAGCGTGGTTGCGATCTCTTCATAAGTAAAGCCTTCGATGTCTCTCAGGATTACGGCTTCGCGATAAGACTGACCTATCTTCCTCAGCGCTGACCTCAATACCACTTCGCGCTCGTGCGCCAGGGTTTCCTGTTCCGGATTCGCCGACGATTCAGCCAATGTTCCGAGTAGCGTCTGATGCGAATCGCCCTGCGTAGCATCGAGCGATACGGTCGAATCGCGCCGGCGGCGCCGCCACCACCGCCACCGGATTTCTGGCCTGGTTGATGGCGATGCGGTAAATCCACGTTCTGAGGTCTGCCTCGCCGCGAAATCGATCGATGCTTTGGAAGGCCCGTAAGAAAGTCTCCTGGGTAAGATCACGGGCTTCTTCGTTGTTCTCGGTCAGGCGAAAGAGCAGCCCGTAAATCTCGCCGGAGCGTTCCGTTACTAACTCCTCAAAGGCATCGGCGTCGCCACGTCTTAGTCTTTCAATGAACTCAGCCTCGGCCCGCGGCCGTTCGTCGCACAACTCAACGGGGTTGCGGGCGCAACCTGCTCTAACTCCATTTGCCGGAGGGCTATTGGCTCCCCGTAGCTCAATTGTTTACCCCCTGGGGACGGAACCGGAGTAGCTGCTGCCCCTGCCATTTCCAACCGCCCGAGCTTGGCAGCGCCGGTTCGTTAGACACCCGCCGCCGCCGGATTGTTCCCCAATGAATTTCCCATGCTACTCATCCAACTACGCTCCGAATATTTGGATGCCAACGTCGTTTTCAAAGCTGCAAAGGCTGCTGAGGCTCCTGCCAAACTCTGCCTGCTTGACAAGATTTCCGAGCGGCCTTTACAGTGAATGGTTTCGCAATCATACACCCGAAAGAACGCAGTCCACTATATGGACTTGCAAGAAGGAAAGCAGTGGCTAAATACAAAAAGAAACGTGCGCGGGAGCTGCAGCACGACAAATTTCGCGACGCGGCCGGGAGGATTTTGACCGCGTCGCCGATCGCCTTGAAGCGACAGGGGCAAGGTAATCCTCTACGTGTTGGGAGGCCTGGTAAAGTGGTGGGCCTGCGTCGTCATTGTCGGCATCAAATGGAGTAACCGCAAAGCTGATGAGGCGCAGCGGGCACTCGGACGAGGGGATCACAATTGCCACGACCCCGGTAGCGACCGCGTCGCCGGCCCCCAATCCCACCGGACCAACCTTTGCGAATGAGCAGGAACGCGCCCATCAGGCAATCGCCGTGTTTCAGGCGGTGGCCGCGAAGTATGGCGATCCTTACAAAACCGAAGCTCGCTACTTCATCGGCACCAATCTGCTGTACGTCGATCGTGAAAAAGGCATGACTGAACTGGCGGAGGTTAGCAAGTCCGGCCTGGCGGAACCCGCAGCGCTCGCGAAGTTTGCCCTGGCCCAGGCGAAAGAGGCTGACGCAAAATACGATGAGGCGGCGAAACTCCATTCTGAGTTGGCCGCACAAAAACAGCCCGGTCATAACGCCCGATACTGCGAATCTCTTCTGGCCGGCGTTTACGTAAAGCAAGGCAAGAAAAAGGAAGCCGCAGACACTGCTCTTCAAGGTCGTGGATACGGCGCGCAAGGCGAAAGACGAAGAAGGAAATCCCGCCCAGCCTTCCGCGGCGGTTCGTGACGCCGCTGAGAAACTCCAAAAGCTGGACTCGGATATGTACGCCAAGCTTCCTCCCGAAGCACCCAGCGGGAACCTGGCATTCTAACCGCGCCAGTCGGGCCTGTCGGTTTAGTGCCTTCCTCGTACTTTGAACTTAGAGCTTTGAGCTTTGTAAGCAAGCAAAGTTCAAAGTACAAAGAACAAAGCTCAGAGTTCAGTCACATGGACAATCTTACCCACTCTTTGATGGTGATCTGGCTGCCTCAAAAGCCGGACTGGAAAACTGTCCCCAGGTGCAACCACGCTGTGTGTACTTGCCGCGAATTCGCCTGACGCCGATATCGTCGTGCTGCTCTTCGGAGGACGCTGGGAGTTCCTGCATCACCATCGCGGCATCACCCATTCAATCGTTGGCGCGCCTTAGCGCTCGCGCTGGCCTTGCCTCTCATTTTCTATCTTGGCGGACCGCATAGTCGCGCGGCGGCGGCGGCGTGGGCCGACAGTACGACTTGTGGGACTTCTGGTCGCTTCACTCATCGCGACCGCCACGCACCCAATCATGGACTGGACCAACAACTATGGTGTGCGGTTTCTGCTGCCGTGGAACCCCAGGTGGTTTTATGGAGACTTTGTCTTCATTATCGACCCCTTCATTTGGATTGTCCTGGGCGGTGCGGCGTTTGTACTGACGGCGAAAACCAAAAGCAGCTCATCGCCTGGTTTGTGGTGGCGCTGATTTCCAGCTCTATCGTCTTGTTTGGTGGGCCCAGGCAACTCGGCAACACGATACGTCGTTCAGGTGCTCTGGATAGTCGCACTGATTGTTCTGGCAACACCCTACTGGAGAAGGTTGAGAGCCCAAGGCTCGGGTCGAGCATCGCTGTTGCTGCGTTGGCCACAGTCGTGATCTACCTCGTCGCACTCGCCGTCGCTCATTCAATCGCACTACGTCAGGCGCAAACGGTCGGCGCTGATCTGGCGAGTTGGAACAACGAGCAGGTCGTGAAGGTGGCCGCGATGCCGACCGTCGCCAACCCGACCGAATGGATCTGCGCAATGGAAACCAACCGGGCCAGCTATCGCTTCAGCGTATCGCTGCTGCAAGCGGCGGCGGCGAGTTCCGTCCAACGTCTCACGCTTTGAAAAGCCCAGCGGGCTTAGAAGCGGAGGCTGTCACGGAAGCGGAACGCGACTATCGAGCTCAGGTGTTTCTCGGCTTCGCAAGATTCCCGGCGATGAGCGTGGTGGGAGAAGACTGCGCCACACAAACTCTCGTGCAGTTCGCCGACATACGTTACACTGAACCAGGAAGGGGGCAGGGGCACATTTTTCGCTAGACGTGCCCGTCGATTGTCCGGTCGAGCACAAAACAGCGAGATGAACGAAACCGATCAGCTGGAGACTCTGCAGGCGCTTGCTGAGGTTGCGCGAGAAGAGAGCGCCCGCGCAAGGGTTTGCGCCTGGCCAAAGTTCGCGTTTCACCGGGCTCGTATCTCGCTGCGGCGAGCGTCCTGACGTTTGGCTCCGCACTGCTGCTCCGCTCGGAGCGGGATGTTTTGGCGCTCGGGGCCGTTGCGATTGCCTGGCTGATCATTCCCGCGCTGGCGTTAACGGATCGGATTGAATTTGATGGGCAATGGCTGGTTCGCCGGGGCCCAGCGGCATTTCTCATAGGGCTGATCGCTGGACGACAAGAGGAGCTGAGGCTGGCGGATTTTGAGAAAGTCGATACCCAGGCGGTTCGTACCCTGGAGACGCGGTGGCCGCGTGCGTTATCGATATCGTACGCAGATTGTTGGCCGGAATGCTGAGTTTGCCTTCGCTTCAGGCGGTCGCAGTTATCGCCAGATGGTCCGGCAGCTGTTCCCACTTATCCCACAGGACAAACTGGATCTGCGCACGATTGAACTGCGCGACTACCTCTGCGAACCCAAGCCGCTCAACCGTGAGGTTAAGTCGCTGCAGCTTGCTTCCGTAGCTGTGCTCGACGACGCCAGTTTGGACTTCAAACTCGGCGGCCGGAAGCAAGGGAAGTCTGACGGTACAGAGCTTCAATCTCAAATCTCAATTTCAAATCTGCGGTCGCAGATGTGGGCCCAGATCTGGCCGGCCAGTGAAGCCCTCGCGACATCAGCGTCAGCCAGCGCGACCGCGTCGGCTATTGACTGCGAGCGCGCAGTCCTGCTGGGCCAGGTGGGCAACAAACTGAGAATTGCCGGGCGTTTGAATGAGGCCCGTGAAGCTTTTCGGCGGGCGCTAATCGTCACGCCTACGGATAGTCGTCTGATTTTTGAGTTCGCGCGGCTACTCCGTTCTCGGGCGAGCAGTTTGCGGGATGCGAAGCTGTTGTCGCGCGCCCGTGCGGCCCTGCGACTCTCAGCCAGGCGCGCGCGAGAAAGAGCCGACGCTGTTGGCACTCGTCGGTGAAAGCTTTCTTGAGTGGGGCGAGACCGCGCGAGCCCAGAGTAGTTTTCAAAAGGCGCTGGAGCTTGCAGCCGGAGAATTTCAGAGCTCGGATGGGACTGGCGAATCTGGCATTGCGCGAAGGCAAACTAGCGCACGTGATTCATCAATATCGCGACGCCGCCCGCGCTGCCGCCGACAAGGCGTTAATTCGACACGCGGGCCGGGAAGCGGCCTACTACGCCCGTTTGAACGAGGACGACGATTACCTCACCGCAGAGTTGCGGCGGATAAACCTGCTGCAGCATTCGCTGAAAGTGCGCCGGCTGGCCGCGCGCGTTACCAATGCAAGCATCCTGGTAGCTTTGGTCGTTCCTTTTTCGATGAGGGCGTGGCAGGAATCTGCTGGTCGCTCGCTTCTTCTTCACTGATCGCCTGGATTTCCAGCCTCGTTGCCATCAGGCTTCTGGCCCGCAGGCGCACGCCTCGGTTGCGAGACCCGCTCGGCCTGAAAGTCAGACGTTTGATCAAAGACAAAGACTAAGTTGTTTTGGGACGAGCAGAACTCTTGCCGGTCTTGCGTGTTGTTCCCCTGGGACTCGTCCACAGTTGCCGCCTTCGCCTCGCTATTCGGGTTAGCCGAATTCGCCTGCGTTGGTTCTATCGTCCGCGCGTGTTGCTCGGCTGGCGACGCCACTGCAACAGTTTGCGTGGGCTCGGGGCTGAGCAGCGCATTCCAACGATAGCGGGGCGCCTCTCGTTGCTCGTTGAGTCGCTTGAAGATCAAGTTGGTGACGGCGTTGGTGATCCAGTTGTGATAGAACTCGCCCACTGAGCCAACTCAGCATCGGGCGCCGGATTCATGAAATCGATCGCGTAAGGAATGCCGTCCTTGATCGCAAACTCGACGGTATTCAGGTCGTAACCGAGCGCCGTGCAAAGCGTGCGCACGTCGTGATTGACGCGCGCGTGCCAGTTCCGGCGCGAGGTAATCGGGGTTGTGGATGTATTGCTCGCCGGAGAGGTATGGCTTGCGCGGATCGTAGGCCATGATCATCACTTCTTCCTGGCCGACGCAATAGCAGCGCACAAAGCTGATCGAAGTCGATGCCTTCCTGCAACGTCATGCAGAGCGTGCCCGGTCTGATCATATTCCGCCCAAAGCTCCTCGAGCGAATTGACCTTCGACACGTTCTTCCAGCCGCCGCCGTCAAACGGTTTCAGGAAGGCCGGAAGCCGACGTAATCGACGATGCCTTGCCAGTCGAGCGGAAACTCGAGATTGCGCAGGCTCTCGCTGACGATGCCGCGTCATGTAGTCCTTCTGCGGCAACAATACCGTTCTGGGAACCGCAACGCCGAGCTTGTGCGCCAGGGAATAGTTGAAAAACTTGTCGTCAGCCGACCACCAAAAGGGATTGTTGATGATGATAGGTTCCTTCGAGCGCCATGCGCTTCAACGTCGCGCGATAGAAGGGAACCTCGTGTGAAATGCGATCGATAACAATGTCGTAGCGTGGTGGCGCGTCGTGCCTGATGCCGCCAAGCTTGATGAAGTCGGCCATTACTTCGCCATGGCCGCGTTCGTTGATGTTCCTCACGAGCGCCTCGGGAAAGGTCTTCTCGCGCCCGACCAAAATGCCAACCCGCTTCATAAATCACCTGTCTCTTTCTCTGAAATGACCGTCTTCATTTGTGTCCGGAATCGGTCCTGCCGTGTCAGCTTGAGTTCAGCTTTAACTAACAGTAGACGATTGCCGGAGGCTTATCGAAAACCAAGGAGACTACGATTTAACCGGAAGACTTGTCAATTCTGCAACCGCCTTCAGTGGCAGTGACAGGTTTGCAGGCATCTGTGGCCCGCCAGGGGCGCATCAATCAGATGTTCTGGCGAGCTTTGCAAGCCCGGCTTGTGTGCTACAATTCGCCGCGCCCGGATGGCCACTTTCCCCGTTTACCCATGTCAATCACTCAATCTCTCAAGAGGAGTAACAATTTCTTGCGTCGTTTATTCATAGCTTCCGCAGTTTTCCTGTCGCTGGTGTTCGCCGGCGCTGTGGTTGCAGACAAGGCGTGTCGTTTGCCCAGCAGCCGACCGCCGCTGCGCAGCAGCCTACCGCAACTCCGACCCCCGACCCGAAGAAGAACGCACAAAAGCCGGAACCGGCTGCGAAGGTCGACAAGAACCAGAAGACTTTTACTGCCGGAACAGGTGGTTGAGACCGCTATCTATTACTACGGTAGCCGCCCGCTTCTTTCCACAATTCGGCGCAACGGTGTGGAGCGCGGTCGAATCTGTAAGCCATCCTGTGAGGCCGGAAAGGTCGAAGAAGCGTCATATGAGCGTCGGTTCGTTCAGCGGCGAGAGCATGGATCAGGACAAGGTGCGACTCGATCAGAAGATGCCGACGTTGGAGTATTCGCTGGTCTATGGCAGTGGTCGTGTCTGGGGCACTCATAAACGGCGCCTCTTTCACGCCGCGACAAGATGCCGCGGACACCTTTCTGACTCAACATCGTCACAGCCTCTGACTCGCTACTCAGATACAAGGAAAACGGCTCAACCATCACTCTGGTGGGCAAGGACAAGCAAAAAGGCCTCGATCTGTACATTGTGGATTTGGTGGACAAGGACAAGCAGTCCACTCGTTACTTCCTGAGCACGAAGTCGCTTCATGTCCTGTGGCTCGAGTATCAGGCGCCCGCGCCGGGCGGTTCTACCCCCAAAAGTATGAGCGGCGGTTCCTGGACTATCGCGTTGCTCAGGGCACGCTGGTGCCTTACCGCACGATCCTGATGGAAGACGGAAAACAGATTCAGGAGACCCGGATTCTCAACGTTACCTACGGGATCAAGATCGACGACTCGCTTTCAAGGGTCCGGAAGCATGAAACGCCATCGCAGGGGCGCACGTCTGTCTGCGCCCGGCCGCTGTGTAAAGAGGCGCACCCCGAGTTCGCCCCTGCGTTTCACCCTTAACTCCACAACAATCTCCCCAATTCACTCTTTCGGAACCTGGGCGCCACCTCGTGCGTGTACACCTGCGGGCGGTCATCGGTCAGGGTATAATAGGGTGCAAGTGGCCGCTACCCGGTTGTGAGTCGCGAAGCTGCGGCGCTTAATCTCGACAAAACAAGAAACTCGTCAGCGGTGTGAGAGCCTACCTGCCCTGATGGACACACTAACTACGATCGATAATCTGAGCTTCTCCGCAGCGTTGCGGCATGAAGTGGTTGCGGATCCGACTTCGGATCACGCGCTGCTGGAAGCCACGCGAATCGGCGACGAGGATGCCTTCGCGCAGCTTGTCAGCCGTTATCGGAACCAGATTACGAGTTACATATATCGGATGACTAACGATTACGACGGCGCTGTCGACCTGGCTCAGGAAACCTTTGTGAGGGTTTACCGCGCCGCGGATCGTTATCAGACGACGTACGCGTTTTCGACTTATATCTACCGCATCGCGACAAATCTGGCGATCAGCGAGCTGCGCAAGCGCAAGCGACGCAAGCTGGTCTCGCTTACCGGGTTCTTCCAGTCAAAGGACGGCGCCGAACCTCAGGAGTTTAATCCTGCCGACAGCAAACCGCTGCCCGACCGAGAGTTGGTTGACGCGGAACGTCGGAACGCGGTGCAGCGAGCGATCAGCACGTTGCCGGAAAAATATCGGGCGCCGCTCATCCTCCGGGACGTGGATGGCAAGAGTTATGAAGAAATATCGCGCATTCTGGAAACGAGCGAGGGGACGGTCAAGTCTCGCATCAGCCGGGCGCGAGGGTTTTTGCGAGAGAAGATGAGAGCTTATCTCTGAGGAATATCATGAGAACAATGAACTGCCGAAACATACGGCGTGAAATTGACGAAGCGGGACCGGGGCGACGTACTTAGTTCGGAAGCGGGTCGCCACCTCGCCAACTGTGCGGCTTGTGCGACACTCGCACGCGAACAGGCGAGCCTGCAGAAGATTGTTGCCGGCCTTGGCACCATCGAGGCGCCCGGCGATTTCGACTTCCGCCTGCGCGCTCGCCTGGCCGCTGATAAACGCCGGCCAGCGGCCATTTGCGTTCGCTGGCTTCGCGTTTGGCGTTCGCTCAGCTGCCATGGCTATGATGCTGATCTTGGCTGGAGCCGCGATCGCGTTCATCGCGCTGCGAACGCCCAGCAACAACTCAACGCCGGGAACTGTCGCCGTCACGACCACGGGTCGAGACGTGTCGAATCCGGTAGACGTGAACGTTGTCGCTACGCCAAATCCGCCCGGGGTTGTTGAGCAACGGACGACTGCTCCGCTGGACACCAACATTAACAAGCCATCAGAATCATCGCCTTCGAAACGGGCGCGGGTTGGGCCAGACTACGGTCGCGTCGTATCAAGGCAATCGCGTCGGGACACGAACTATGGCTAGCACCGGCGCCGTGGTCCTGAAAGACGATCCGGTTGTTGACGGCTATCCAACCTCCGCTTTTCCGATCGACGCTTCTTATCAATCACTAAAGGTTTCGATCGACGATGGCCGGGGAAGTTCCCGAACAATCTCTTTGCCAACCGTTAGCTTCGGATCGCAGCGAGCGTTGTCGCAGGGCGACTCGCCGTTGATGGCGTCGGCGAGGAGGAGCCTGGTAAGCCCCTAGTAAGCGCAGGGAGAGCAACAATCGCAGGCAAGGGAATCGTGAACAACCGATGAGAACACAGAAAACAATTCGACTGGCGACGCTCGTGGTGCAGCTGGCATTTGCGACTGCTTTGTTCTGCGTCCAGGCGGCCGCGCAACCGGGTGGTCAAACTCCGACGCCGGCACCGTCGCCTCGTCCGCCGCGAACAATCGTTGCGAGGACGCCGGCCAGGCCCGTCATTGTTGAGAACAGGGCTACCGCACTCGCAGGTGGTAACGATTCTCCACAGTCTCAACGGCCTGAAAGTGTTTCGTTTGTTGGCTCGTTCCAAAGAAGAGGTTGAAGTGATTGCCAACCTCGATGAAGCTTTCAAGATTGCCGGTGAAGTTCATACCACAGTGATCGCCGGCCTTGCCTCGATGATGGCCAAAACGATCGCCGCCTGGCTGCCGGAAGCAGAAGCCGAGATGCCGCCACCCGGAACTCCCTTCGCGCCGCGAGCGCCACGGCCTTCGCGGCAGTCGCCACCGTCCGCGACCCCAGCGACGTCCCCGCCAGCCGCTGCATCTCCGCCGTCTGCACCTGGCCCCGAGGCGCCGACCGTCGTTGCCTTTCCGGGCATGCCCTCGTTCAACTGGCAGGGAAATCTGCTTGAGCCGTGGTCGATGTCAAGATTATTACACGCGACGGAAAACGCATCACCGGACGCTACCTTGGCCTCGATGGCCTGACCGGCTTGTCGCTGATTACTTTGACTAACGGCAGCCTGCCGCGCATTGACGACTCCAAAAACGAACCGATGACCGTCGGTCAGCGATTGCGGGTGATTGGGCCACAACCGGCCCCGCGTGCGGAAACCGGCCCGAAAACTCCGATGTACGTCCGTATTGCCGAGACGGACGCGACCGTTGTCAGCGTGGACCGCTCTCCTTCGGGCGGTGTCGCTCGCGTCAAAATCAGATCCGCGAAGTTTTCGCCGGTGAATATTGGCGGGATTGCAATTAACGAAGCGGGCGAAACCCTGGGAATCGTGGACGCCGTCGAAGGCAGGTGAGGCGACCATCGTGCCGGTGGCTCTGGTGCGCATGGCCGCGAAGCGAGTGACGGCGCGTCAGGCGAGCGTGCCGCGGCCATGGTTGGGAATTCGTGGTGAACCGGTTGGCTCGCTTCCCGTCGATCGATTCATGCGCAGCGATTTGGGAACTGCAGACGCGCCCGCGAGCTGACTGAAAAGCAACAGGGGATTCTGCTCACGTGGGTGGCTCCCGGCAGTCCGGCGTCGCTGGCGCAACTCAAACCGGGCGACGTGATCCTGAGTGTCAACGATGGCTTTGTGCGCAGCGCTGAGGACTTCTCATTCCTGCTCGATGAAGCCGGCCCCGGCAGCCTGCTGCATTTCACGGTTGCCAAGCCAGGCAAGGAAGTTTCTGAAGCGCTGGAGATCGAGGCTCGGCGAGTCGCCTTATCGATTGTACGGCTCAAAGGCGTTTGAGAGACATGTTAGAGAAGACCGTCAAGCGCGGATCGCTAATGGCGCAGGGCATTGAAACCATCGCGCTGAGACCGAAAGTCGCTGAACGGTTCGGTTCGACCGGCGGGCTACTGGTCGTTTACGTTCAGCCCTCGACTGAGGCTTTCAAAGGCGGCCTCCGCTCAGGCGACGTGATCGAAACCATTGACGGACAGCCCGTTTACAGAAGCGGGGCGTACACGGTAACCATTCCCCAGAACCCCGAGGTGGTTTCCACGTGCGTACGTCGCAACCGGGAGAAGATCGTCTGACGTTCAAATACTCCGTGAACGAAGAACCCCCAAGCCATAACGTCGCCTTGGACCGCAGTTATCTCGGATGTTTAGAGGCTGGCCTCTTAAATATTGAAGTAGCGGACTTGTCGATGCAGTTCGCCTCAGGGCAAGTCAGCGCCCCTTGCAGCCAGTCGGCGCCCTTGCAGCCAAGTCAGCGCCCCTCGGAGCCAAGTCAGCGCCTCTTGGAACTAGGGTCAGCGCCCCTTGGAGCCAAGGTCAGCGCCTCTTGGCGAGCCAAGACCAAGCGCCTCTTGTGGCCAAGTCAGCGCCTCTTGGAGCAAGTCAGCCCTTAGAGCCAAGGTCGGCATATCGGGGCAGGCAAGTCAGCGCCTCGGGGAGCAGTCAGCGCCTCGAGGGCGGACTCATCGCCCTGGGCAACTAAGTTAGTTGCCGGCAGAACCCGTGCCATCGCTGCAGCTCGACCCAAGGCGATGGCCGCCTTCCGACCGGCTGTGATACTCTAACTCCTCCAGAAATACCGATTGCGAACGAAAAGCAGGCTTTTTCAAAGTTTGCCGAACTGTCCATCTCGTTCACGAATAATTGTCTACGCCTATGTTGTCTGACGCCGTTTCGCGTTATCACTATTTCTTCGCAGGACAGCACCCTCGCCAGAGTCGTCTCGCGCGATGCTGGACGAAGGCCTTGAGCAGTCGAAGCTCATTTTCGGGGTCGCCGGCTTTCACCTTACCTGCGCCCACACTTTGTCACTGAGCAGGACTTTGCGCGCATCGTGCGCATCTGCGAAACGGTCTGGTCGGCTATTCAGAAAGTTAAGGACGCGGCAACGGATGACGACTCGATCCTGGTGGACCTGGGCGTTACCGAAATTGAACGCGAGCTGGTGAGCATCGATCCGGGCTACCGAGCAGTTTCCCCAACCGCGCGGCTCGACTCGTTTCTTACTGGAAGCCGCCTACAGTTTTGTTGAGCTGAACGGCGAGAGTCCCGCGGGCATTGCTTACGTTGACGCCGCCTACGAGATCTTCTCCCGCCTGCCGGTGATGAAGAAGTTTAGAGGAGACTTATCACGTGCGCCCGCTTTATGGCCGGCGCTACATGCTCGACGCGTGTTACTGGATTCGTATTCGGAGTTTTCTGGGCCGCACCCCGGACAGCGTGCCGCGGATCGCCATTGTTGACCTCAAAGGGATGCCGACGCAGAAGGAGTTTGAACTCTTCAAGGAGTTCTTTGAAAGCGAAGGCTATCCGTCAATCATCTGCTCGCCCGATGAACTGGAGTTTACGGGCGGCCGTCTGAGGGTTGGCGACTTTCAGATCGACATTGTTTACAAGCGCCTGCTGGTCAATGAATATCTGCCTATCATGCGCGAGTATCCGGCGCTGGTGGATGCCTACCGCGCCGGCGCGATCTGCATGGTCAATAGTTTTCGCTCGAAGCTCATTCACAAGAAAGCCTTGTTTGCAGTCCTCACCGACCAGCGGCGCGCCGGGTTGTTCACGAACGATGAGCAGGAAGCTATTCGCAAACATGTTCCCTGGACGCGGTTGGTGAAAGAGGGAAAGACGGATTACTTTGGTAAAGAAATCGATCTGCTGGAATATATTAAGGCGTCGCGGGACCGGCTGGTGCTGAAGCCAAATGATGATTACGGCGGCCATGGCATCACGATCGGCTGGAACACCGACGAGCTTCGTTGGGAAGAAGCCTTGCGCAGCGCCCTCGTAAACGGAGACTATTTGGCGCAGGAACGCGTGCCGACCGCGCGCGAGACGTTCCCGGCGCTCGGGGATGACGGCTCGATTGAATTCGCGGAACAACTCGTCGATCTTGATCCGTTGCTGTTCAACGGCAAGGTCCGTTCGGCCTTCACCCGGCTGTCGTTTACCGAGTTGGCAAATGTCAGCTCAGGCGGTGGCATGGTGCCTACCTTCATAATTGACGAGAAGAAATAGTTCTTGAGCTGTCAAATTTCGAATTTGAAATACGTTGGCGCAATACGTGGGCAAGGCGAAGACTGATCTGAAGGAGTTTCATGGTCGAGGATGAAGAGAGCCTGGATGGACCCGATGAGCGGCGGCATTATGATCGTTCGCGCCTAATCGTGGACGTGTTCTTTGACGGCAAAGATGCAACCGGAGTGGCGAGCACGAAAGACCTCAGCGTGGGCGGCTTCTACATGAACACGCAGGCGGATTTACCCGAAGGCGCCGTGCTGCTGGTGCGCATTCCCTCGGCGAAGATCGCCAGGTGGTTGCCAATGCAGAAGTGATCTACAGCAATCCTGGGCGAGGCGTTGGTCTCCGGTTCCAGGGTTTAAGTGCAGAGAATCGTGATGTTGCTTGAAAGCGAACTCGAACGTGAATGAGTCTGGAGCCCAAAGCGATCGACTACTACTCTGGCGGGATCTGCCGGCCGACACGCGTGAGGCCCTGGCCGGCAAATTGGAAGGATTGTGGGGCGCCGCCTGTGACGAGGATGCCTTTAATAATTGTCGGGTTGACAAGCAACAGACAATCCTGCTGTTGGTTGCCCGCCTGCTCAGGAAGAACCTTTGGCACCTGATCAGGAAGATTGAGAATGTTTATGGTGAGGGGGAGTGGGCATTGCCTTCTCTGCCTGGCCGCTCGCGGAATCCACGCTCAGAGGACGCAAGGATTTCACGACTTTCATGGCCAACCATAAGGGCATGTCGGGCGGCTTTTACGAGAAGGTCGCTGCGACGCAGTCTTGCATTTTCTCTTTATAGATGGAACGCCGCGCAAGTGGTATGTTCACTTCGACCTTCACAGCCCGGTGCATTCGCCGTTGACCGCCTTGAGGCATTTGCGTCACGAGTTTCTCGGCACGCTCAGACCTGATTGGCGGATGATTCAGAAATGTTTGAAAGGTTAGCATGCTTCACCGATAGGAGCCGGAACTTATGTTCGATCAATTTACCCTGGGGATTGAGGAAGAATTTCAAATCGTCGACCCGAAAACGCGTGAATTGCGTTCCCACGTCTCGGAGTTCCTGGAAGAAGGCAAGATGATCCTGGGCGAGCAGATCAAGCCCGAGATGATCCAGTCAATGATTGAAGTAGGCACCGGCATCTGCAAAAACATCCAGGAAGCCCGCGCGGACATTACCCGCTTGCGCAGCATCATCTCCGGGCTGGCAGCCAAGACCAACCTCGTGATTGTGGCCGCCTCGACGCATCCCTTCTCGAACTGGCAGGACCAGAAAATTTACGACGATGAAAGATACGAACTGTTGGTGAAGGAACTCAAAACGTCGCCCGTTCGCTGCTGATCTTTGGTTTGCACGTGCACGTGGGCGTGGCGGATCTGGACCGGCGCATTCACATCATGAACGCCGCACGCTATTTCCTGCCGCACGTGCTGGCGCTGACTACGTCCTCGCCGTTTTGGATGGGACAGAACACCGGACTCAAGTCGTATCGCACGGAAGTTTTCAAACAGTTTCCGCGCACGGACATTCCCGACCATTTCGATTCGTACAGCAACTTTCAACGCTACGTTGACCTGCTGGTAAAGACCGGCTGCATCAACGACGGCAAGAAAATCTGGTGGGACCTGCGGCCGCATCCCATTTTCCCGACGCTCGAGTTTCGTATTTGCGACATCCCGACGCGGGTGGACGACACGGTGGCGATCGCGGCGCTGTTTCAGGCGATCGTCGCCAAGCTTACCCGCTTGATCGATCAGAATCTCGGCTTCCGTCTCTATCGGCGGATGCTGATCCAGGAAAACAAGTGGCGGGCCGTGCGTTGGGGAATCGACGGCAAGATGATCGATTTCGGGAAACAGAAGGAAGTGCCGACGCGCGATCTGATTCTTGAGCTGTTGGACTTTGTTGACGACGTGGTCGACGAACTCGGCTCGCGGAAGGAGATCGAGCACGTTCATACGATTCTCGAGCGCCGAACTTCCGCCGAGGAACAACTGCGGGTGTTTGCCGAGACGAAAGACCTTAACTCGGTGGTCGATCGGCTGATTGAGTTGACGATGGAAAACGTGCCCATCACCACTGACTTTACGCCGCCAGCGCCGGTGACGACTGCGTCGACGATCTCAAAATAGAACGACGCGAGCGCTTAGAGGCGGGCATCGCCCGCCGGCTCAACTACCGCACGAAAGTTGTTCAATTGAATTTGAAACGGCGGGCGATGCCCGCCTCTAAACGAGTGGTGGACTAGGTCCGTCGCACTCTCCTCGCCAAATAATACTGCCATAACATACGCGCCGCGACTGAACGATACGGCCGCCAGGCTTCCGCCATCTCCAGTAGTTGTTTCGCATTCGGGCGACTGGGCAGGCCCTTTACGTTCTGAATCGCGATCTCCAGCGCGAGATCGTTCACCGGCCAAATGTCCGGCCGCCGTAGCGCCATCAGCAGATAAACGTCAGCGCTCCAGGCGCCCAGTCCCTTGATTTCCATCAGCGCGGCCTTCGCTTCCGTGTCGCTCAGACGCGCAAGTTGCGACAGGCGCAGACGCTTTTCCACGAGCGACTCTGCCAGATGCAGGCAATAAGCTGTTTTCTGGCGGGTCAGTCCCATCGATTTCAGGTGAACCTCGCCCAACTCGAGCACGCGGCCGGGCTGGAAGGGAACCGTGTTCTGCTTGAGCCGTTTGAACAATGAGGCGGCCGAGGCCAGAGATACCTGCTGCTCGAGGATGATTTTGACCAGAGTCGAAAAGCCGGGCTGGCGCGCCCAAAGTGGCGGTGGGCCGTGTTGCTTGAGAATGGCGGCGAGATCCGGATCGCGTCTGGCTAGCTGTTTCGCGCGCCTTGCCTAAGGAAAGTTCTGTTAGTGCGTCCATGCGCTTACGAGTTGCAGAGGCTTCGTCCCTGGCCGGTGGCGGAGGCAGCAGTCATCTGGATTACTATCCGGCCGGCGCAAGCAGCGCGGCGACGAAGGTTAGGAAGAATGCGCGAGTGCCAACTGCAGGAAGTTCTCAAACAGGATGCGGCCGTGGAGCGACTCGTTTTGGTGTTCCCAACGCGTGCGGCTCTTGTTCCAGTCTTCGAAAGACTTTTCCAGGTGAAACTGCACCGTGTAGATAAGCTGCCCGTCCGCGCGTTTGACCATCATTTGGTTCCGGCAGAGATAGGAAGTGGCGAGGAGCTTGAAACCTTCGGGCACGCGATCGAGTTGCAAACCGTGATTCTGCCAGACGCGCAGTACGCGGGCCGGCGTTGGATCTGCACCCGGTGTCCCGGTATTGATCCCGGAAAGATCGGATCGCTCGTTTCGGTGATGCGAATGAAACGGTACTGATACTCCAGCGGACGGTTTTCGCGTTGCTCATGCTGCTCGAGGCGGTCGAGCGTGATCACCCGCGCGCCGAAGCTGAGGCCCACCAGCTGATGGCCACCGCAAATTGCCAGGACTGGAATCTCGTTCGAGCGAATAAAGCCGGCGAAGGTCTCGAGCACGGCCGGATTGTAGTAGTCGAAATCTCGCAACGTGCCGCTCAGCACAATTGCGTCCGGCTTAAACTGGCGGGTGGCGATAGCGATTGATGCCAGCGGCGTCACTTTCGTGGTTGGGTCTTTCACCAGCCGCTCAATGTTGCTGACGATGTTTTCGATCGCCAGATTGGCGATGCGGCGTTCGCGTTTGATTTCAATGGAGGCTGCTTTCCCCCAGTCGGTCCGGGCCACATCAGAAAGGTCGTCCTCGTCGCGCAGCAGACTATCGACGACGAGCACACGGACTTTCTCGATCTGCTTTGCAACCGGCACAAAACGACAAAACGTTTGTTGATTGAAAGGAAACGGAAGCGCGGTGCCGGTTTCGGCAGGTGAGTCGTTTGTCGGGAATTCCCTCGGGTCTTCAATCATATCGCGGGGTATTAAACTTCGAACTCGACGGTAACGCAAGCTGTCAGCTTGCAATTGTTACGCAACCTGGCCAGTTGCATTGTAACTCAAACTTTCGGTTTTGCGGTCCCCTTTAATTTTCGGCTGTGGGCCGCGTTGTGACGTAACAGTTTGCCCTACAGTCAAATCCTACAAAGGCTACGGCCGCTGCTTAGTGGTCTGTTTAAACTCCGGCATGGCAGCGCCAGTGCCAGCTGCCACAATCTCGGCTCGTAGCCTGTCAATCAGCGCCCGGCGGACTCGAGACTTGAAAGCCGTGGTTCGGCCTGCAGCTGAGTGGTCCGCCAGCAGCAACATGCGATGCCATGAAGACTCGAGTTCGTCGGCGAGTTGAGAGATTTTGGTAATGTCGTATGGCACCGCCACCTGCTCACAACCAGCGCGCGCGAAGACCGCCAGATAACGCGCCGTCGCCAGATCGGGACACAGCAGCCGGCGGCGGCCCGCCTTTAATTCCACGCCCAGCAGAGTGTGCTGAATTTCGATACGAGCTGCCTTCGTTAAGCCGGTGAAGTGGTAAGCGCGCGTCCGCTTGCTGCGAATTCGCTCGCGATAGATGTGCGGCAGCCAGGTGTCGTTCAACTCGGCGATGACCTGCGCGGCGTATTGGTCAGCAGTGGGATTGGACATCTCCGCTACTTCATCGACACAGACACGAGTGGTTTTGTTTGCAGGGCGTTGATGACGCGGCCGGGAAACAGGCCGAGGAAAAGGACGCCGAGAATGGTGATCACCAAGGCCACGGCGATGCTCGCCGGGATGCGCGGCGCGTTCCACGCTGTAGTCCGCTCGCGGAAAAACATCACGATGATCAGCCGCAGGTAGTAGTAAGCGGAGATGGCCGTGTTCAGCACGCCAATGATGACGAGCACGAAATAACCCTGATCCAAGCGCGGCGCGAAAAACCATCACCTTGCCGATGAAGCCCGCTGTCAGCGGCATTCCCAACAGGCTAAGCAAGAACAGCGACAACGCAGAAGGCCAGCCACGGCGACTGAAACCCGATGCCGTTATAGTCTTCGACTTCCGCACGCCGGTCGGCCCGAGCGCGCAATTAGTTGCACGACGGCGAACGCGCCGAGATTCATCACGGCGTAGGTCAGGAGATAAAAGATCACCGCGCCGATGGCCGCGTTGCGTTGTGCCGGATCGCGCGCCGAGCCGGCGGCAATGAAACCGATCAGCGCGTAGCCGGCATGCGCGATCGACGAATACGCCAGCATGCGCTTGACGTTGTTCTGCGCAATCGCCACTACGTTGCCGACGGTCATGGTGAGAATTGCGATGACCAGACGAGCGCGCCGAGCCAGGCGGCGTGGATTCGTTCCGGCAACCGTCTGTCCGCGTTGCTAACGACAAATGGAAAGGCAAACAACAAAACACGCGCATGAACGAAGCAAAGCCCGCCGCTTTTGGCCCGGCGGCCATGAACGCGGTGACCGGGAGTGGGCGCGCCCTCGTAAACGTCCGGAGTCCAGACGTGAAAAGGCGCCGTGGCGATTTTGAAGCCGAAGCCGACCAGCATCATCGCCGCGCCCGCAAAGAGCAGCAGTGGGTACTGCGACGTCAGTAAGTCGCCTGGCTGATCTCTGCGATGTTTGTCGTGCCGGGCAGTCCGGTCGTCGTGTGCGGTGGCGCCATAAGTGAGCGCGATGCCGTAAAGCAGAAACGCCGATGAAAACGAGCCAAGGATGAAATACTTCATCGACGACTCGTTTGAGCGAACGTCAGTCCGGCGAAAGCCGCACATGACGTAAGTCGCGATGGAGAGAATCTCAAGACCGAGGAAAACGATCACCAGGTCGCCGGCCGACGCCATAAACATCATGCCGGCGGTCGCAAACATGAGCAGCGAATGAAACTCGCCCGCCGGCAGGCCGTTCATTCTCAACCCAGACCATCGAAACGAGCACTAGTGAGCGCGGAAACAACCAGGAATACCAGGGTGAAGCCCAGCCGCAGCTCATCCGAGCACGATCATGCCGTTGAAGGCGGTGCTTGCGCCGTGCCAGGACAGCCACAGCCAGCCGGCGCTCGCCGCCGCGACCGCCAGCCCGGCGAGGGAGATGCTGCCGGTAACCCAGCGTTGCGTGGGCTTGCCAAAAGCGTCAACCAGCATCACGAGGACGCCGACTGTACAGATGATCAACTCCGGCAGGATCAGCCAGAGATTGACGTCGGGTGTCGGAAATTGCAGGGCCAGGAAGTCCATCAAGTTGTTTTCAACGGTTCGTGGATCAGATCACCGAGGCGCGATCTCCTTGTGTCGCCGCTCTCGGCGCTGCTGGCTGAGAACGAGCCGCCGGCAGGCCGCGCATTGATCCTGCTCCGGACATCTTCAACACTCGCCTGCGACCGATCCAGAAACACGCGCGGATAAACGCCCATAAAAAGCATCAACAGCAGCAGTGGAATCAGCAAGACCAAGCTCGCGCGCGTTCAGATCACGAAGTTTCGCGTTCTCCGGATTCGTCGACTTTGCCAAACACCACGCGCTGCAACATCCAGAGCATGTAGACCGCCGCCCAGATTACGCCGGTGCCGGCAAGCATCGTGGCAATCCACGCGTGCTGGATTGGCGTTAGAGGTCCAGGTGCCAAGCATGATCAGAAACTCACCGACGAAGCCGTTCAGAAACGGCAGGCCGATCGACGACAGCGAGGCGATCACGAACAGCGTCGAAAACCACGGCATCGGCGTCGCCAGTCCGCCGAAGTCGCTAATCTGGCGGGTATGTCTGCGTTCATAAATAAAGCCGACGAAAAGAAACAGCGCCCCGGTGGACACACCGTGGTTCAGCATTTGGTAAAGCGCGCCCTGCATGCCGAACTCGGTAAACGAGAAGAGTCCGAGCACCACAAACCCCATGTGGCTCACGGATGAGTAGGCGACCAGGCGCTTCACGTCAGGCTGCACCATCGCCACCAGCGCGCCGTAAATGATGCCAATGATCGCCAGCGTAATCAGCACCGGTGCGAACTTCCGCGCGACGTCGGGAAACAGGCCAAGGTTGAAAGCGCAGCAGTCCGTAGGTTCCCATCTTCAAAAGCACGCCCGCCAGAATCACCGAGCCGGCCGTGGGCGCCTCGGTGTGCGCATCGGGCAGCCAGGTGTGAAACGGGAAGAGCGGCACCTTGATGCAGAAGGCGAAGCGCGAACGCCAGGAACAGCCAGAATTGCAAAGTGCTTGCTCCATCGGGGCCGTTCAGCGAAAGTTGACCCTGTTTGAGCCGTCGAGCATTAGTAGCGTAGTCGAACGTGCCCGCGGTATGAAGCTGGCTGGCGTAAGTACAGAGCGCGATGATGCGCCACCAGCATCAGCAAGCTGCCGACCGCCGTGTAAATAAAGAACTTCACGGCCGCATAGATTCTGCGCTCGCCGCCCCAGATGCCGATCAGGAAAAACATCGGCACGAGCGAGGCTTCAAAGAACAGGTAAAAGAGCAGCAGATCGAGCGAGACAAAGACGCCAATCATCGCGCTCGAGCAAGCAGCAGCAGGAACATGTAGTAGGAAAGCTGCCGCTTCTGAATTGCGCGTCCAGCTGGAAAGAATCGCAATCGGCATCAGCAGCGTTGTCAGCAACACCAGCCAAAGGCTGATGCCGTCGACGCCGACGTGGTAGTGCGCGCCAATCGTGCCAATCCAAAGCACGTCTTCCACAAAGCGAAATTCCCTGGAGCCGGCCTCCGACGCCGCCAATCAGCAACAACGAAAGCGCAAAATCAACCACGCTGAAACCGAGCGCGATCCACTTGTAGTTTGACTCGCGTTTACCGGGCAACAGGCTATAGGCCACCGTACGCGAGCGCGCCGGCGACGGGCAAGAAGAATTATCAGTGTGAGTAAGTGCTGCCGCATAAGAGTTAAGGTAACCGGCTGAGCGCCTGGACGCCGTAGTAGGCAAAAACGCCGACGAGTGCCAACGCTCCCAGCAGGATGACTGCAGCATAGCCGCGCACGAAGCCGGCTTGCAGTTGCCGCAGGTAACTCGGCCTGTTTCAGTCACCGCCTCGCCAAGCCCGTGCAGAAGGCCATCGATCACGCCGACGTCGAACAATTTCCACAGGCCTTCGCGCGGGAACCGACGTTGATCGGATTGATAATCGACCGCGTCGTAAATCTCGTCAACGTAGTATTTGTTTTCGAGCAGGCGAGGCATCTCGAGCAGCGGCCGCTTGCGGAAGATGGTCCAGCCGAGTTGCCAATGCCGAGCGCGGCTATCAAGAACGAGAGCAACGCCAGCAAGCGCGCTCTTCGCGAATCTCCTCGGGCGAATGAAAGGCCTCGCCTCCATGTGTGCTCCGTTCGCGAGGGGCTAATGCCGGGCGGACCATCAACGGCCTGCGGCGGCGGGCGAAAGCAAGATGGGCTCGGCCTCGGTAGCAGTGCGCCCCGCGCGCGCCTCCAGGTACTTCGGCAATCGCCGGCTCGAGTATCCGCTCGATGTAGTTTTCGGGATGACCGGGCACACAGGGAACTGAGCGCGTAGGGCACTCCGATAAAACCGCCAGCGGTTGAGAGTATTGCCAGCACCACCAGCGGCGCGGTCATCAGCCAGGGCGACTCGTGTGGTTCATGAACGCCGTGATCAGAGTGGTGGGCGTCGTCGTGAGTGGCCAGGCGTGGGTCCGTCGTCGGCGTCGTGATCGCCCGCAGTATGATCAAGATGCGCTTCGCGGAAAGCGCTCCGCGCCCCAGAAAGTCATGACCATCATTCGCGTCATGTAGACGGCGGTCAGCAGCGCCGTCAGCGCGCCGATGCCCCAGAGCAGTTTGCTCCAGGCCGGGCCCGGCAGAGCGAACGTCGCTCGCGCTCCAGGTCTTCCAGAGTATCTCGTCCTTGAAAAGAACTCGAAGCGAAGGTCGGTATGCCGGAAATGGCGAGCCAGCCCGTGAACATCGTCGCAAAAGTGATCGGCATATACTTCCGAAGCCCGGCCCATGCGCCGCATGTCCTGCTCGTGAT
>ERZ1370068.5369-contig-4392_pt1 | contig 30918 bp, 48 predicted proteins | sample MGYA00561227_ERZ1370068 | MGnify/ENA primary metagenome ERZ1370068 (study PRJEB38410, sample SAMEA6850437) | metagenome | study: Metagenomic assessment of the ecological functions of the soil: analysis of the soil microbiota associated with the...
CACGATGTACTTCGTTCGGTTACGTATTAGCTTCGGTCAGATCGCGTTCGAGCGCGGTTAGCCGGTGGTCGGCATCAGCGGCGTCACGATGCCCGGCTGCTCGACCTGCTCGGCAGACACTGACCATCATCGCCGGGAGCCTGCGCGGCGTGACAAACCTGGCCGTCAGCTCATGCCGCGCACGATGCGCTGGAGCGGTCGGCGGTTGCTGGGAGGGAGAGTTTTCGTCGCCGCGCGTCGCCTGGGCCTATCTCCCGCCTGCTCCGCGCCGGCGAGGTGGTTCACACCAGCGCGCCAGAGCGCTCGACGTCAAAGGCCGACGCGGTGCAGCGGCAGGTGAACGGCGGCGTCCGCCTCGGGCTGCTTCGAACGCGACTGCGGCGTCGGCGGCGTTCGCGTGTCCGCATCGCCCCAGGACGAAGAGACGATCGCCGGGCCCAAAGGCCCACGACCTTGACGACTGTTGCCTGACGACTCAGACTGACGACCTGCTAGACTGATGACTAACCTCTGGTCCGGCCGCTTCGATTCCGCACCCGACGCGGCGCGCGTTCGACTTCGGCGCGTCGCTTCCGCTTCGATCGCCGCCTGTTCGAAGACGACGTGACCGGGCAGCCTGGCCTGGGGCGCGCGCTGGCGGCCGCCGGCGTGCTGTCGGCGGCGGAAGCGCGCGCAGATCGAAAGCGCGCTCGCCGACGCTCCTCGAGCGAGGCCGCCGCGGATCCGGCGTTTGTCGGCGGGCCCGACGAGGACGTCCACAGCTTCGTCGAGCGCCTGCTCGTCGAGCGGCTCGGCGATGCCGGCCGGCGCCTGCACACCGGCCGATCGCGCAACGAACAGGTCTCGCTCGACCTGCGCCTCTACCTGCGGCGGCGCATCCCGCTGCTGCAGCGCGGCGTGCGCGGCGTGGTCGCGCGCGCTGGCGGCGCAGGCGGCCGTCGGCCGGCGACGCGCTGATGCCGTCGTTCACCCACTTCCGGCCGGCGCAGCCGGTTCTCGTCGCCCACTTCTTCCTGTCCCACGCGGCGCCGCTGCGCCGCGACTTCGGCGCGGCTGGCCGCGCGCGCGACCGAAGCCGACGCGCTGCCGCTCGGCTCCGGCGCGATTGCCGGCACCAGCTACGCCGTCGACGTCGACACGCACTCGCGCGCGACCTCGGCTTCTGCCGCGTCGTCGACAACAGCATGGACGCCTCGTCGGATCGCGACTTCGCGGCGACGTTCCTCTACGCGTGCGCGATGACGATGGTGCACCTGAGCCGCCTGGCGGAGGACCTGATCATCTTCTGCGGCGACGAGCACCGGTTCTTCGAGCTGTCCGACGCGCTGAGCACCGGCAGCAGCATGATGCCGCAGAAGAAGAATCCCGATCCGCTCGAGCTCGTGCGCGGGCAAGACCGGCCGCGCGATCGGACATCTCGTCGGCGCTGCTGCACGACGATCAAGGGCTGCCGACCGGGCTACAACAAGGATCTGCAGGAGGACAAAGAGGCGGTCTTCGGCGCCGAAGACACGCTGGCCGGCTGTCTCGCGGTCGTCGCGGCTCGGTCGTCGGCGGCCTGACGCTCAACCGCGAGCGGCGCCGGCACGGCGGCGTCCGGCTTGCTGCTCGCCACCGACGTCGCCGACTACCTGGTCGGCCAGCGGCGTGCCGTTCCGGCGCGCGCACGAGATCGTCGGCGCGCTGGTGCGGCAGCTGATCGCCGAGCGCCGCGACTTCGAGTCGCTGTCCGCTCGCCGAGTGGCGCGCGCGCCAGCGAGCACTTCGGACCCGGACGTCGTCGGCGCGCGTCACGCCGCCGCGTGTCGGTGGCAGGCCAAGCGCACGCCGCAATCGACCGCGCCCGGCGGCGGTGGGCGCCCGGCTGGCGCGACGATCACGACGTGGCTGGACGGCCTCCGGCGACCTCTGCTAGGATGAGGTCGCCTTTCGCCTTCATTCCCCTGCCAGCGGTATCCTTCGGGAGAGTTGATGCAGCAGCGCCAGCTTCGGCTTGGTGACATTCTGGACGATTATTGTCCGCGCGAGCGGCGCGTGACCAATCACGCCGTCGTGGCGATGATCGGACGACGACGTGAAGCAGACGCGCTGCACCACGTGCGACGCGGACCACGAGTACAAGCACGCCGAAGGTGCCGCGCCAGCGTCGCAAAGAGCGAGACTCCCGCGGCGCTCTACGCGCAGGTGCTTGCGACCGGTCCCGAAACGGTGTGACGCACGAGACCGCTCCTGCGGCCAAGCGGCATCGTCGCACGTCGCCGATCAGCCCGCGCCGGAGGACACGCTCATCGAGCCGGCAGTCCCGAAGTGGTAGGCCGTCGCGGCGCCCGATCAGGTCGCAGCGCGCGGAGCCCTCGGACGCGCAGACGAAAGCGACGACCCGCGCGGACGACCAGGAGCCGCGACGACGAGGAGGGCCCGTGCATCGCCCGCTCATTCGGCGCGTCGCTTCCGAAGATCGAGGGCGCGCGCCGCCCGCACGCCAGATCCCGGAGTTCACCATTCGTCAGCCGGGCGGAGCGCCCGCCAACTGGGTTCCGTCCCCGCCATCACGCGCAGGCGCACACGGCGGTGGCGGCCAGCAATTCCAGGGTAACCGGTCGCACGGCGGCGGCAACGCCACGGGCCCGCGCGGCGGCCCGCGTTCGAGCGGCGGCCTACCACCACAAGGACAGGGCGCGGGCAGATGCGCCGCCACGGACAGGTGGACGGAAGCGGTCGGCGGCAAGGAAGTTACAAGTTACGAGTTACAAAGTAAAAACTCAGACTCAGATCACTCAGAGCTCCGGAGCACCGCACCAATCGCACCCGGCAACATGGCGCCTGGCACCCGGCACCTCCTGACATGTCCGACCTCTCCGAAAACACGGCCTGATCGTCGGCGTCTGCCAACAAACGGTCGATCGTGGGCGATCGCGCAAGCGGCGGCAGCCGCCGGCGCGCGCCTCGTGCTCACATATCCAAGCGAGCGGCTGGAAGAAAACGTCCGCGAGACTCGCGGCGCACGCTGACGAACCCGCTCGTGCTGCCGTGCAGTCGCCGACGATCGGCAGATCGAGAACCCCCTGGCGGCGACGCTGGATCGCGAGCTCGGCGGCTCGACTTCTTCTGCACGGCGCCGCGTTCGCGCCGCGCACGCTGAAGAACCCGTTCACCGAGACGTCGCGCGAGAGTTTTCCGCGTCGCGCTCGACGTCAGCTACCTCTCACTCATTGGTTTGTCCCGAGCGGTCGTCGCCGCTGATGAGAGCGCGGCGGCGGTAGCGATTCTCACGCTGACCTTCATCGGCAGCGATCGCGTCTTCACCAACTACAACGTGATGGGCGTCGCCAAAGAGCCGCCTCGAGTCGTCGGTGCGCTATCTGGCGTCCGACCTCGGTCCCGAAGAACATCCGGGTCAATGCGCATCTCGGCCGGCGCCATCAAGGACGCTCGCCTCGGCTCGGCATCTCCGGCATTTCGACGATGCTGCAGGCGCTATCCGCGGATGAACTCGCCGCTGCGCCGCGGAGTCGAGACCGCGGAAGTCGCGGACGCGGCCGTTCTTCGCTGAGCGCGGCGGCCCGCGGCATCACCGGAGAAATCCTGATGGTCGACTCCGGCTTCCACGCCATGGGCGGCGCTAGAATTCACAATTACGAGGAGACAATTTACAAAGAGAACAACATCCTCGGTCGCTTTGTAAATTGTCAATTGCCCCTGTAAATTGCCCTACCACTCTTTCGATCTTGATCCCGCTCGCGCGGGATGCCGGAGGCCGGACAGGATCTTCGGCATCTCGTCCACCAGCGCCGGCGGCCCGCAGACGAAACACAGGGTCGCCGGATCGTGAATGAGCTCGTCGAGCGCCTCGCGATTCAACCGGCCGCGCGGGCCGGTCCAGCCGGTATCGGTCGCGCGCGTCACCGTCTGCCTCAGCTCGATTTCTCCCGCGTCCGCCAGGCCACGGAGTTCCATCCTGCGTAGGCGAACTCATCCGGCGTTCGCACGCTGTAGAACAGGCCGATATTGCGGTGCGGCAGGTGGAGAGCGCGCTGCATCATCGCGCGCAGCGGCGCGATGCCCGTTCCGCCGGCGATGAAGACGAACCGGCGCTCGCACGCGGCGCAGGTGGAAATGTGAACGACCCGAGCGGTCCCTCGACGTCGACCAGCTGTCCCGGGGTCCAGCGTCGAGATGGGAGCCGGGCGTGCCGTCGGCAGCTGACGCCGACGAGCAGCTCGAGCCATCCATCGCGCCGGCGTCTTCCGGCGACCGCGGCAATCGATATACAGGCGCCGCTTGTCCTGACCGTGGAGTGGCGATCGAGCACCGCCTGCCGCAGGCGCGTAGTCTGAAGGCGTGGCCGTCGAGGTCGAGCCGCGCGATGCGCGCGCGCCGCCGGCGTGGCGAGCAACCTCGCCGGATGGGCAGCGTGAGCACGCGCGGATTATGCTATCTCACGATGGCACCTGCGTCGCGCCCGGCGGCATGCTTCTCCGGCTGGTCCGCGCGGCGGCGCTCGCGATCCTCGTCGGTCTCTGCGCTGGCGCTTCCGGCGGCGTGGATCGAATTCAGCGGCCGCTACGGCGCGTGGTGGCAGGAAGGGGCTCGGCGCTGGTTGTCGCGCGCCACGGGGCTCGCTATGTCTCTGGACCGGACTGACTGGCGCGAGCCCGGACTGGGTCGATGACTGGATGGCTTGATGGCTAGTGGCTAACTGGTCACTTGAAGACGGGAGTATGTCGCTATCAACCATAGCTAGCCATCAGCAGTCTAACAGCACTCCCGTGGCCGCCGCGCCGCAGGTCGCCGTCGGTCAGGCTCGGGCGGCGTCGACCGCCGCGCATGCGTCGCCGGCCTGATGCGCGCCTGCGATCTCGCGCTTGCGCCGCGTCTTGTCGCGGTACATCCGGCTGTCCGCGGTGGCCAGCAGCGTCTCGCATGAGTCGCCGTCGTGCGGGAAGACCGCCGCGCCGATGCTGATCGCGAGCGGCAGCATCTTGCCGGGCCGCGCCTCGAACTGCGAGGCTCGTCGACGGCGCGCTGCAGCTCCAGCCGCTTCCGCTCGGCTTCCTCGCCGCTGCATCCCGACAGCACGACGATGAACTCGTCGCCGGCGTAGCGGACGCAGATGTCGTAGGGCCGGATGCCGGTGCGCAGCACGCCGGCGACCTCGCGCAGCGCGCGGTCGCCGACGTGGTGGCCGAACGTGTCGTTGATGTCCTTGAAGTTGTCGAGGTCCATGACGAGCAGCGAGACCTCCGCCTTCAGCCGCTCGGCGCGCGCGAGCTCGCGCGTCAGGTGCATGAACATGAACCGCGTGTTCGGCAGCCCGGTCAGCGGATCGGTCAGCGAATCTTCCTGCGTCTGCTCGAAGACGATCGAGTTGTAGATGACCGCGGCCGCCTGCTCGGAGATCCGATCGAGCAGCCGGCGGTGATCGTCGGTGTAGATCGACGGCTCGGTGTGATAGACCGAGATCGTCCCGATGAAGCGCTCGTTGAAGAGCAGCGGGCAGACCAGCGCCGACTGCAGCGTCGTCGATCCGGACGGGAAGCCGGCGGCTTCGAGGTCGGTGCTCGGGCCGCGCGTTGACCAGCGGCCGCCGGTTGCGCGCGACCCAGCCCGGTCAGGCCGTAGCCGTTGCGGATCGTCAGCTGCTGGATGATCTCGGCTTCCACGCCGGTCGCGAAGCGGCAGCGCAGCGTCTCGTGCTCCGTCGTTGTAGAGGAACAGCGCGCAGCACGAGAACGGCACGATGTTGCTCAACTTCGACGAGATCAGCGCCATCGTGTCGGACACGCCGAGGCTGCTGCCCATCGCCTGCGCGATCTCGTAGAGCGCGTAGATCTCGCGGTGCGCGAGCGCGATGTCCTGGAAGACGTTGGTGCGCGCCGAGGTCGATTCGTCGACCAGGCCGACGGCCGGCGCGCGCGGTCGGCGCGTCCGTCGGCACGCGCGTCAGCTTGCGCGACGGCTCCGGCGCTGGCGTCCGCCTCGGCGGCCAGCGCCGGGTCAGTTGTCGATGAACGTCTGCACAACGCGTGGGTCGAGCGCCTTGTCGCTTTCCTGACGCAGCAGGCCGATCGCGGCGTCGAAGCTCATCGCCTTGTGTACGGCCGCTCGGACATCAGCGCGTCGAAGTAGTCGACCACCGAGAGGATGCGCGCGCCGAGCGGGATCTCCTCGCCTTTGAGCCCGGCCGGATAGCCTTTGCCGTCCCAGCGCTCGTGGTGGCTCAGGATCAGCGGCGCCACCGGATACGGGAAACGGCACGCCGCTGATGATCTCGGCGCCGACCTGCGGATGAATCCGGATCTTCTGGAACTCTTCCTGCGTCAGCGGGCCCGGCTTCGACAGGATGTGCTCGGGCACCGCCAGCTTGCCGATGTCGTGCAGCAGCGCGGCCGTCTTCACGCCCTGGATCTCGGTCTCCGGCATGCCGAGCGCGCGCGCCAGCCCGGCGGCGTAGACCTGCACGCGGCGGATGTGGCTCTGCGCGGTCTGATCCTTGGCGTCGATGGCCAGCGCCAGCGCCTCGATGGTCGCGAGGTGGAGGTCCGACACCTCGCGCGACGTGCCGCTGCTGATCCTGAATCCGGCCCATGTAGACCTTGTAGGTGCGGTAGGTCAGGTAGAGCGGCGCCGCGGCGAGCGACGCCATCCAGTAGCCGCCGCGATCGATGACGCTGGCGGCGACGGCGGCCGCCAGCGCGCCGACGAAGTAGCTCGGCGCGCTCCAGCAGGAAGTTCTCGTTCCACACTCGCACGATCCGCTGCCGCGTCGACAGGCCGATCGCCGTCGCGATCAGCAGCGTGTTGAAGACGAAGTAGGTGGTGGCCGCGCCGACCAGCGGCTTGGTGATCGACAGCAGCGTGAACGGCACCGCGAAGGCTGCCGCCGAGCAGCGTGAACGCCCAGCCGGCGGCCTTCACCGTCAGCACCAGCGAGGCCATGCTGAACAAGGTGCGATACGGCGCCGAGCGCGACTGCGTGCGGAAGGTGCACTGGCTCCACGCGCTGGCCGCGGCGACGATCATCGTCTGGTCCGCGCCGAGCAGCAGCAGCGCCGCGAAGTCGACGGCGTATGACACCGACATCGTCGATCCGCTCGACGCCAGCGGCAGGCTGACCTTGAGCGCCGAGGCGAGCGACGAGCAGGCGAGCAGGAACGCGAACAGGACCGGGTTGGCGATCGATGCGCGGCAGCGAACACGCCGAGCGTGATGGCGCCTGCAGCGAGAACAGCGCCCACGAACAGCCGTGCCGCGATCGGGAGATCCTTCACATGACTCCGGCTGGGGATGCCGACTGCGTCGAAAATAACTCGCGAGCAACGGCCGATCAGGCCTCGGTGTCACGACTTCTGCGGCCCGCAGGCCGCGCTTCAGGCTCGAGCTGGTACTCGAGGATCTTCCGGTAGAGCGTGCCACGGCTGATGTCCGAGCACGCGCGCCGCTTCCTTCTTGTTCCAGTCGGTCGCCTCCAGCACCCGGACGATGTGCGCGCGCTCGGCTTCGGCGAGCGACGGCAGGTGGTCGCCGGTGACCGGCGCGGTCGTGCGTCGTCGGCGTGCAGGAACTCGATGTCCGACGGGCGAATCGATCGGCCCGGCGCCGACAGCGCCGCGCGGGACACGCGTGCTTTCCAGCTCGCGGATGTTGCCGGGCCAGTGATAGGCGCACAGCGTTTCGAGCGCCTCTTTCGAGAAACCTCTTGCTGTCGAGCGGCAGCCCCTGCGCCGCGCAATACCGCGCCAGGAAACGCTGCGCCAGCACCGGGATGTCGACCTGCCGCTCGCGCAGCGACGGGAGCCGGATGGCGAACGCGTTGACGCGGTAGTAGAGATCCTCGCGGAAGCGGCGTGTCGCGGACGAACTGCTCGAGCGGCCGGTTGGTCGCCGAGATCAGCCGGAAGTCGACCGAGATCGACTTGTGGCCGCCGAGGCGCTCGAAGCGGCGCTCCTCGAGCACGCGCAGCAGCTTCGCCTGCGCGATGAGCGACATGTCGCCGATCTCGTCGAGGAACAGCGTGCCTTCGTTGGCGAGCTCGAGGCGTCCCGGCTTGCGATCGTGCGCGCCGGTGAAGGCGCCCTTCTCGTAGCCGAAGATTTCCGATTCGAACAGCGTGTCGGGCAGCGCCGCGCAGTTGACGGCCTGGAACTTCGCGACGCTGCGCCGGCTGAGCTCGTGGATCATGCGCGCGACGACTTCCTTGCCCGATCCGGTCGGCCCGAGGATCAGCACCGAGATGTCCGACTTGGCGGCGGTGCGGATCCACTCGAAGACGATCAGCATCTTCTCGTCGCGGCCGATCATCTCGCGGAACCGCTGGACCGACGGCGACTGGTCCTCGGTGCTGACGGCGGCGCGGCGCTCGAGGAAGTGATCGAGCAGCTCGGCGATCGCCTCGTTGGCCGGGCCGGTCGGCCATGAAGCGCGGCGGCGCGCTGCCGGGCATCACCGCGGCCACGCCGAAGTCGACCAGCTCCGCGCACGCAGTTCTCGACGTCGAGCTTCAGCCGTCCGAACGTCTGCATCAGCGATTCGACGTCGAAGGCTTCTTCGGGCCTCGCGCTCAGATAGCGAAGCAGGCCGGCGCGCAAGCGGCGACTGCACCAGCGACCGGAACCGCACGTCGAGGTCGCCCGGCTCGGCGGTTTTCGTCGGTGGCGGCGAGTGCTGGCGCGGCGCGCGCTGAAGGTGAGGTCGTCCATGTGGCGGTCAGGTTATCGGCCGGTCAGCGCGTCCGCCGACAGGGTTTGGCGGCGCCCCCCGGTAATAGTCGGTCTGATACCGCTCGATCAGGGCCTTCATCCGGGTGGCGTCGCCCTTCCGGTGGCCGTGGCAGGCAATCGGGTCGGTTCCCACCGCTCGTCTCGATGAACACGTCGGACAGCAGCATGCCGGTCTCGACCTTCACCGACGCGATGTGGGCCATGTGAATCGTCTCTTCGCGCCAGCCGAACCAGCGCGGCGTGTACTGCACGACCGCCGTCGGCGTGATTTGCACCTGGGTGGGAAACAGGCGGTTGCCGGAGCTGATTCGGCTCGCGCGGGAACACGTCGCCGCTTCGGCGAACGGACGGCCTTTCCACCAGATCCAGAACGAAGAGGATCGCCGCCACTGCGCCGGCGCCCGCGAGCGTCCACCAGAGCCAATCCGACTCGCTTGTCACAATTTCAGATGTTAAGCTATTTCGCGCGCCAAGAAGGAGCAGACCTTGCCGTATCGCTCGCCCGGGTCGCCCGGGCATTCCCTGCAAAAATCGTTATCGGGCAAGCCGATCGCCAACTACCGGCCGAAAGGGCAGTCCCGAGATTCGCCATCTGATCGACAACGGGTTTCCAGGCGTTCAATGCGGCCCGCCTGTCGGAAGCGTGCCAGATTTTCCGAGAAGATGCTGGCGCCCGAGAACGACACGACCATCGGTCTGACGATTGCGGGCGCCATGACGCCGGCCGGCCTCGGCGGCTCGGTCATCGAGATGATGGACCGCGGCCTCGTCGACTTCATCATCTCGACCGGCGCGAACCTGTATCACGATCTCCACTATGCGCTGAATTTCACGCTGCATCGCGGATCGCCGTTCGTCAACGACGTCGAGCTCTACGAAGACGGCGTCATCCGGATCTACGACGTGCTCTTTCCGGCGACCGTCCTGCTCGAAACCGACGCCTACATCCGCGACTTCATCGTGCGCTCGGGCTTCGACGAGTCCGATGGCAACCTCGGAGTTCCACTATCGGCTCGGCCTCGACCTGCTCGAGCAGGAACCCGGCCTGCATGGAGTACTCGGTCGTCGGCTCGCGCCGCGGCGGCCGGCGTGCCCATCTATACGTCGTCGCCGGGCGACAGCTCGATCGGCATGAACATCGCCTATCACGAGCTGATGAACGGCGGACGGCTCATGATCGATCCCAACAAGGACGTGAACGAGGTGTGCGCGATCGTCATGGCCGGCAAGCAGAACGGCTGCGTCATCCTCGGCGGCGGATCGCCGAAGAACTTCTACCTGCAGGCGCAGCCGACGCTCTGGGAGGTCTACGGCATCCCGAAGGGCGGCAACGACTACTTCATCCAGATCACGACCGACTCGGTGGTCTGGGGCGGGTTGTCCGGCGCGACGCCGGCCGAGGCGGTCAGCTGGGGCAAGGTCAACCCCGGGGTGCTTCCCGATACCGTGGTCGCCTACTGCGATTCAACCATCGCGTTTCCGCTGTTCTGCGAATATGCCGTCGGCTCGCCCGAACGGCCGCCGCGCGCGCAAGGAGCTGGTCCACAAGCGCGACGAGCTGGTCGCGAACCTCACACGTGAAGCGAAGGCCGCTCATCAAGTTAGAAGTCAGAAGTCAGAAGTTAAAGTTAAAGTTCGAAGTCAAAAACAATTAGTTAAGACGGGCACCCTTTCCGAAGAGCTGGGACCGGTCGTCGAGCGCCTCGTCGCGCGGCCGCGCATCTATGCCGACGCGAACGTGCCGGCTGGCATCGTCGCGCACATGCGTCAGCGGCTGCAGTGGGACGTCCTCTTCGTGCTCGAGGATGCCGATCTTCGGCGGGCTCCGGACGTGAAGCATTACCAGCTCGCATACCAGCTGCGCCGGACTCTGGTCACGCTGGACCGCGACTACCTCGACGACCGACGCTTTCCGCCCGAGGTCTGCGGTGGCGTCCTCGTGATCCAGGCCCCGACGAACGCCAGCTGTCCGGTCTGCTCGATCGTGTCGACCGGTCGCTCTTCCATCCGGACGACGTCGAGGAACCGGTGGCGCTGCCGCTGGCCGGCCGTAAAGCTTCAAGTGAACACCGATTGGGGCAGGGACTGACCGTGGAATTGCAGATTTCAGAGGTCAGATTTCAGATTGGGGTGGAACGGCGCCCGCTCGTGAATCCTCATCGGCCTTGCCCTCTGAATCTGCAATTCTGAACGCTGCAATCTGACATCTCTGGAATGCCGATGATTGGCCTGGAGCTGGACGATCAACACGCCGTCGCGGTTGCCGTTGACGAGCAGGGCAACATCCTGGCGCGCGCACAGGCCGACGCCGCCGGCGACCCCGGCGCCGCCGCGGCGAGGGTGCCTCGAGCAGGTTCAGCAGGCGGCGTCCATCGTCCCCGCTGTCCATTGGCGTCGCCGCCGCCAACCCGGACTCGCCGACCATCGTGAGCGTCGTTGCGCAGCTCGCACAGCGGTTTGGCGGCTCTTTCAACTGGCCATCCGGCGATTCTCGCGGTACGGCAGCGGCCGCGGCCGAAGCGTGGATCGGCGCGGCGCGCGGCGTGAAGGATGTGGTCTTCTTTTCGGTCAGCCAGCACGCCATCGGCGGAGTCGTCCGGGACGGCGTGGCGGTGACGAGCGCCAGAGGGCGCGCCAACTCGATCGCCTGGTTGTCGCTGAATCCCGTCGAACGCGAGGATTACCGGAAGAGCGGATGTCTCGAAGCCGAGGTCGCCGCCGCTGGCATCGTCCGCCGTTTGATTTGGCGAATCAAGGCGGGCGATCGATCGCGCGTCCAGGACGTCGTCAGCGGCGACCTGTCGGCCATCACCGTGGAGCACACGCTGGACGCCGCACGCACTGGCGATGGTGTCGCGATTTCCGCACTCGGGACACCGCGAAATACCTCGGCATGGCCGCTGCGAACCTGGTGGTCGTTGCGGATCCGGAGATGCTCGTTCTCGGCGGCATGATGGCGTCGGCGTCGGATCTGTTTCTCGAGCCGGTGCGGGTCGAGCTCTCGCGGCGCCTGCCGAAGCCGATTATGGATGCGCTGAAGTTGGAGGTCGCCGTGCTGGGCGCGGATGCCGTGAGCGTCGGCGCTGCTTCGTCTGCGCCGCTGCGCGTCCATGATCGTCCTGTCGGGCGCCTCGCTGGTGCCGCCCGATCGCATCCTCTCTCCCGGCACGCTGGTCATCGAAGACGGACGAATTGCCGAGATCCGTTCCGACGCGCCGTCGGGCAGTCACGCCGCCTTCGCGTTTCACGGACACTACATCGTTCCCGGGTTCATCGACGTCCACATCCACGGCGTCGATGGGGTCGACACGCTGGATGATGTGCCAGACGGCAGGCGCGATCGCGGCGATCGCCGCCCGGCTCCAGCCTACGGCGTGACCGCCTTTTGTCCGACAACCGTGGCGTGCCAGCCGGGCGCGCTCCGAGGGGGTGCTCGATCAGTACGCTGCGCGCGCGAAACGCCACTGTCCTCGGATCGGCGCGCGTGCTGCCCGCGCACCTGGAAAGCAACTTCATCAATCCTGAATACGCTGGCGCACAGCCATCGGGCTGTCTGCGCAGTCCTGGCGCCGGGGCAGGCAGCGTGGGGAGAGGCGGGAGCAGGGGCAGGAAGGGCGGGACGGGCGGGAGGGGCATGACGCGGCCGCGCGTTCCGGACTTCACGGCCGCCGAAATACTCGCCGAGATTGAGCGCGCCACGCCCGACGTCGGAATCGTCACGCTCGCCTCCGAGCTCGACGGCGGCCTCGACCTCGTGCGCTGGCTCTCCTCGCGAGGACATCGCGTGTCGCTGGGCCATTCCGGCGCGACCTACGAGGAAGCGCTCGCCGCCATAGAGGCAGGGGCCCGCCAGGCCACCCACCTGTTCAACTCGCATGCGCGCCGCTGGATCACCGCGCACCTGGGTTGGTGGGCGCCAGTGCTGCAAGCGGAGGAGACCGCGGCCGAGATGATCTGCGACGGCTTCCACGTTCATCCCGCCGTCGGATCCGAGCAGCGCGATTGCCGCCAAGCGCCCGTCGAAGATCCTGGCGATTTCCGATGCGACGGCCGTCGCCGGTCTGCCGGTCGGATCGCGTGGCAATGCTCGGCGGCCAGGCGATTACGGCTGGGCTGAGCAGACGGCGCTGCTGCCCGACGGGACCATCGCGGGCAGCGTGCTGACGATGGATCGTGCCTTTCAAACGCTGATTGGACAGGTGGGGCTCGGGATCGTCGATGCCGCGACCATCTGCGCCGGACCACCCCGGCACGCGAGCTCGGCCTCATCGGACACGGGATGCTGATGCCCGAGTCGGTGGCCGACCTGGTTGTCCTCGACGCGAACTTCTCCGTCGTTCAGACCTATGTCGCCGGTCAGCTCGTCTACGCTCGCGGGGCGGACACACAGGTCCGCCCCTACACGCCGTGATAGGGGCCTTCAGTCGTAGGGCCGACCATGTCGGTCCGAACACGGGCGGACACAGGGTCCGCCCTACACGCTGTCGTAGGGGCCGACCCACGTGTCGTTGTCGTGGGGCCGACCCACGTGTCGGCCCGAACACGTTGTGGTATCGGCCACGCGTGTCGTAGGGGCCGACCCATGTGTCGGCCCGAACAAGCCCGCGCATCCCTCCGTCTAAGCCGGCGGAGGACTTGCCATGCCTGTAACCCGCTCGATTGGGGCCCTTACGCTGCCGGCGGCGCTCATCGCGTTGCTTGCCGCTCCCGGCTGCATCGAGATTGACGGCGCCGACCTGAACAAATACCGTCGAGCGCGACGAGAAACACTTCGCGGTCTCGGGGAAGCCCGACGTCGCCCTGGCCACGTTCGACGGGTCGATCGAGATTCGGCCCTGGGACAAGGCGGACGTCCAGGTCGTCGTCGAAAAAGCGCGGACGAGACAAGGACGATGTCGCGGCGATCGAGGTAAAGGCGGAACAGCACGGCGACCGGATCGAGGTCACGGTGACCGAGCCGAAGCGCGATCACGGCGGCTTCAACTTCCACATCAACAACCGATCGGCGAAGCTGATTGTTTCGGTGCCCGAATCTTCGGATGTCTCCGCGAAGAGCGGCGACGGGTCGATTGACATCGAGCGCGTGGCGCGGGCACGTCCAGTTGCGGTCGGGCGACGGCAGCATCCGTGGCCGCATGCTCGGCGGCGACGTCGAAGCCAACACCGGCGACGGTTCGATACGTCTCGACGGCAAACTGAGCGGCGTTCGCGTTCACACCGGCGACGGAAGCGTGGTTATCCGCGCCGACTCCGGAAGCGCGCCCGGCGCCGACTGGGATATCGTCACCGGCGACGGCTCGGTGACGCTCGAGGTGCCGGACGGGTTCGGTGCAGAGGTGGACGCGCACACCGGCGATGGCGGAATCCATATGCAGGACCTGACGCTGTCGAACGTCACCGGCAACATCGGCAAGAACAGTCTGCGCGGACGTCTCGGCGACGGCGGGCGCTCGCTGCGCGTGCGCACCGGCGACGGCTCGATTACGTTCAAGCGCTCCTGACGTTACCGGGCGAGGTAGGCCAGGGTCATCGCCCTGGCCTCCGACAGCAGCTTGTTCAGCGGCTGCGCCCTGGCGGTCGACGCCTGCTGGCTGGCCCCGGCCAGCATTCCCAGAATCATGTGCGCGACGGTCATCGAATCGACCTTCCGACGGATCTCGCCGGCGGCTTTGCCCTGGTCGATGATGCCCGCGATGAACCGCGCCGTCTTCGCGAACACCTGCGCCACCTGCGCCGAGTACTTCCTGTTGTGTTGATCGAGGAGTGCCTGCTGAAGGAACAGGCAGATCTCCGGCGATCCGCGGAACAGCTCGCCGCACGACTCGAACAGCTGGACGAGCCGTTCCGTCGGCGTCTGCCGCGCTGAAACCGGCGCGTGGACGACCTGCTGCCAGCGCTCGCGAATGCGATCGAGGATGGCGAGAAAGAGCTCGTCCTTGCTCGCGAAGTGCCAGCATTATCGCGCCTCTTGGTCACGCCGGCGGCGCGCCCGATGTGATCGATGGACGTTCTCGAAAAGCCGCGGCTGGCGACCAGCCGCAGCGAGTGGACAGCAGCGCCTCGCGCGTCCGCCCGCTCTGCCGGGCCTTCCGGGATACGGCAGCCGGTTTCATGGCGCTAGCGATGCGTGAAGCGTCGCTCCTCTCGTGATCTTGTCGACGAGCTTCTTGTCTTCGCGCAGGGCGAGGCCGACCACGTTCATGTCGGCGGGGCTGCGGCGGCGCACGGCCTCGCGGTTGGCGGCGTCGTGCCCCGTCGCGAACATGTTCGATGTAGAGCGAGAAGCGGACGCCGTGCGTCATCGCGCGTTGATAGATGGTGTTGATGGCGGCCGCGCTGGCGCCGAGGACAATCAACGGCTGAATCATCAGCGGATGATACGTGTGCCCCTCGGCATCTTCGTACGCCTCTCCGAGCAGTCCCTCGTGGGCGCCGACGATGCCGCTGGTCAGGAACGCGCACGACGTTCAGTTTCTGCCACACGGCCAAATCGTCGCGGATCACGACGGCGATCTTGGTGTCGAACATCCTTTGCAGGATAACATACCAACCGGTTAGTATCCGGCCGTGCCACTCGATACCAAGACCGATCAGTGCTGGGTCTGCGGACCCGGGAACGCCTCCGGGCTCAAGGTCAGCTTCGCGCCTCATGGGGACAACGGCAGCCGCGCTGAATACATCGCCCGCGCCGAACACGGCGGCTGGCCAGGGGTGCTGCACGGCGGTCTGCTGCTCGCGCGCTGATGGACGAAGCGCTCGGGTGGTCGCTATGCTTCACGGCGCCGGCGGCCTGACCGCCAGGTTCGACGCGCGCTTTCGACAGCCCGTCCCCGTGGGCTCCGCGCTCGTCGTCCGCGCGTGGACCATGGAGCGGCGCGGCCGGCTCGTGAAGGCGCGCGCCGAAGTGCGGATGGACACCGACGAAGGCCCGCTCGTGGCCGAAGCGGACGCGTCGATGTTCGTGCACGCCTGACTATTTCACGACCCGTCCCGCGGTCAGGAAGCGCCGGTACTCGGTGAACGTCTGCCGGCTGCGCATCGACTCGAGGCCGCCGTGCACGACGATCAGCGTGTCGATCGACTCGGGCAGCAGCATCGCCTCTTCGGGATCGTGGAACGGGACCGTCCTGTAGCGGATCGTCGTGTCGTGGCGTTCCACGACGACGCTGTTCTCGAGATTGTGCTTGCGCTGCAGCTTCGTCGGCACGCTCACGTCGGCCATGCCCGCCATGCGCTGCTCGACGCGCACGACCTGGTAGCGTCTCCGAATCGAGCCACACGCGCCCCTTGACCACCACCGGCAGCGACCACGTGAAGCAGTCCTGGTGTCCGCGCGGATCTTCCGCGAGCTCGCCCTTGCCCTCCGGCTTTGGTAGACGTGAACTCGATGATCACCGTGTTCCGATCCTCGCCCCGCCGAACCCGCCCGAGACGAACGATATGCTCCGAGCGGTGCGATGGCAGCAGGAACGCCAGCGGCTCGTTCGAAAGCGGGTTCGAGTCGGTGCAGCCGGCGCGATCCTTTCTTGTCCTTGTCGCGCGGCGCCTGCCGTTGACCCGCAGCAGCTCCTGCACGACCTTGGCGTCGGCGCCTTCGCCGTTTTCGTTGTCCGCCTCGACCCGAAGCTCGTATTCGGTGACGCGCGCGAAGCCGAGCGGCGCGTAATCGCGGCCGACCGGCTGCACGGTCGTCTTCTCGGTGCAGACGACGCTCTGCGCCCGCTTGTAGTAGTCGGCGATTCGCTCGCCGACGCGCGCGAGCAGGATGCCGATGCCGGGCGGCGCCTGCGCCGTCGCGGACACGCCCAGCAGGCAACAGCGCCGCCGCCGTCGCCCATCGACCGATACGCGTCATCCGGCTCCGCCGCCGGTCAGTGTCTATGCCGGCGCCCGCTGCGGGGCCGCCTCCTCGAGCATGGCGACAATCTCGCCGAGCGCGGCGCCCGGCGCGGCTTCGAAGGCGCGCGCGACGAACCCGGACGCATTCGCCACAGCGAAACTGACGCCGTTGACGTTGCGCTCGCGCGGAACTCCTGGAATGTCGCGCGAGTACGGCGAGGTCACGATCACGGCTCGATCCTCCACCGCCGCGACGCTGTATGAGTCGCGCGCGCAGCTCCAGTCCGCGCGCACGGCAATCACTTCGTCCAGGCAGCCCGGGAGCCAGCGCACACCGCCATCGTCGTGAGCCGCGACGACGACGGCGCCGAGGCCGCGTGCCTCGCGACAGCTGCCTCGAGAGCCGCGCGATGCTGCATGTCGGCGGTGCCGAGGCTGAGGTTGATCACCGCGGCACCTTCGGCGGCGGCTTCGTCGATCGCGCGCACCAGCATCGCTGTGTTGGTGGTGAGCGACTTCCAGAACACCTTGATCGCGAGGAATGCCGGCGTCCGGCGCCTTCTCGCGGATGGCGGCAGTCACGGCCGTGCCATGGCCGAGCCGATCAACGTACTCATCGGCGACGGTCCCGTCCTCGCGAATTCCGAAGCCTCCCGACACCCCGCCGACGTGGCGGATGGGCGGCGTGCACGCCGCTGTCGATCACGGCCACCATGACGCCTTTTCCGGTGCGCTCGGTTAGGAACACGTTCTGGTCACGCACATAGGGCCCCCGCGCCACAGGAAATGACTGGTAACCGCGGAGTTTATCCAAATAGCCGGGCGAATGCACCGGCCCTGGGCTCGCAGCTCTGTCGGCCGGCCCTGCTCGACGATGCCGGCCAATGCCAGCGAGATCCCGTCGGTTCCGTGCATCGCGAGTCTCCCGCGATCTGGCGAATCAGCGGCTCGCCGGTGTGTTCATGATTGGCATCGCACGTCGCTCGAGGACTTCGCCGACCGCGCGGTGCGCTTCGGCGAAGGCCGTGTCGGTATGCGGACTGGCGCCGGCATCGGAGTTCGCGATCGTGATTCGTCCGTGGGGCTGGCGCGCGACCACATTCGGCCTGGCGTTGGTCGATGTGACACCCACTCCATCGGGTCGTAGAGACTGTTGTAGGTATAGGCGTAGCCGTGCGGCCAGCGGTTGACGGTAATCGCGATGATGTCGCGCGCCGGGTCGAAGCCGCCGGCGCCGAGGATGCGCGCGAGCTGATCGCGGATGTTCCGCTCGAAGGTCTCGAACGTCGTGTTCAGCAGCTCGGCGCGTCCGATTCGGTGCTGTTCCTTGCGCGGCTTCCCCGGCGCCGTCGGAATTTTCGTCAGGTGCAAGGCGACGGGTTCGTTCGGGTTCTGTGCATGCTGGAGATCGCCGAGGCTGACCGCCTCGGTCAACGCCACACCCGTGTGAAACATCGTCGGCGCGTTGACGTTGCTGATCCCGAGCTTCTGCCATGCGGTCCAGTTCTTCACGCCGACGCTGGTGTAGACGAGCGGTCCCTTGACGCCGTAGGCCGAGCGCCTCCTTCTGTGCCGCGGGCAGCTCGGGCGCCAGGTACGGAATGAACATGTTCCAGCACGCCATGACGACGGCCTTCGCACGCACGTCGGTAAGCCTGGCCGCCGCGGTTGTAGCGTAACCACGACTTCGCTGGCGCGGGACGCCTCACCGTCGTGACGCACGTTGACCACCGTGCTGTTCAGGCGAATCCGCGTGGCCTGGCCGGCGCGATCGAGCAGTGCGTAGTTCACGCGGGCCGCGCCGACGTCCTCCATCGTCGTGCCGGGAACGGCATCCGGAATCAACCACCGCACGAGCAGGCGCGCGACCGTCGCATTGCCATCCGGGAAGTGCACAGCGCCGCCGCGGTCGGGTTTCTGCCGTCCGTGCTGCGGTCCCGGCAGGTCGGCGAGCACGCCCTCGGGTGTCGGCTCGAGATGCAGGCTCTCGAATCCCGGCTGACCCATTTCCCACCCAAACAACGCCGGCGTCGCATCGGCGCCGACGCGAAGTTGCCCTCGCCGAAGTGCATGAAGAACCAGCAGCACTTGTCGATCGACCTTGACGACGTTGAGCAGGTAGTCCTGATAGCTCATTCGTGCGAGACGATTCTTTTCTCCGCCGATGAGAGACCGGGCATGTAGTCGGGCTGATCCTCGCGTAGAGCCGAAGCATGTCCTTCTGTGACTGGTCGGCGAGAGCGGCGTCTGCGCGAGAAATTCCGCGGAATAGCCGCCGGGCGCCGGACCGCCCGACCACCGCTGGGACGGACGGCGAGACGATCGCGCCCCAGGTTTCCTTTATCGAAGAAATGCGCGTTGCCGAGGCCGAGCGATCGGATACGAGTCGCGGTTCGTCTTGTTGCTGCCGTTGAACCGGTCGAGATCCACGCCGATATCGCGCAGCAACTGCTTCGAGGTTTCGAAATACCGGAACGGCGCCTCGATGTTCAGTGTGCCGCCGTTGATCGCCAGCAGCTTGCCCTCGTGACGGAATTCGTTGCGCTTGGCGTGTCCGCCGAAGTCGTCGTGGTTGTCGAGAATCAGCACCTTCGCGCCGCGACCGACGTTCTTGACGGAAGTAATAGGCCGCGGCGAGACCGCTCATTCCCGCCCCGACGACGACCAGATCGTAGGTTTCGCCCGCGTGCGTTGCCGCGGACAGGTCGACGCTCCGGCGATCGCGGAGCGCATGCGCGACCTCGAATGAACCCGCGTGGTCGCCGCGCATCCCGGTCAGCGCCGGCGGGTAATATCCGGCCGCCTGCTCCGGTGCATAATCCTGCGCTCCTTCCGCGGCGAACCCCCATGTCGGCAGAAGCAGGGCACCGGCCGCCGCCGCGCTGACGCCGTTGACGAAGTCGCGCCGCGAGATCGTCCGGTTCATTCCGAGCGTGCGGTCGTTGGCATTCATGGACGACAACCTCGATCGGAAGATCAAGGTGAGTCCCGCGACTCGATGATGGCCTCGCGGACGCCGCGGCCCGGCGTCAGGCACCGCACTCCGCGCCTGCACGGCATCAAGCTCGAGCACGCGATCGGCGCGCCTGGCGAGCTCGAGGCGATGGGTGATGACAATCGTCGTGCGGCCGCGCATCACAGCTTCGTATCCCTCCGCGACTTGACGCTCGGACGCCGGATCGAGCGCGGCGCTCGGCTCGTCGAGGATCAGGATCGACGGGTCCGCCAGGAACGCGCGCGCCGTGCGCGATGCGCTGACGCTCGCCCGCCGAGAGCGTCGTGCCGCGCTCGCCGACGATCGGTCGATACCGGTCGGGCAGACGCTCGATGAAGCGCTCCAGCGCCGCCTGACGCGCGGCAGTGCGCCACGTCGGCGTCGGTTGCGTCCGGCCGCGCGTAGCGGATGTTCTCGGCGATCGTCGCGTGAAACATGCACGGCTCCTGATCGACGAGCGCGACGCGGCGGCCGCAAGTCGTCGAGCCGCACGGTGCGCAGATCGCGGCCGTCGATCCGCACCACGCCGCTGTCGGGATCGAGCAGCCGCAGCAGCAGATCGGCAATCGTCGACTTGCCGCTTCCGCTCGGGCCGACAATCGCGAGCACCTCGCCGGCGCGCATCGCTGAACGACAGATGATCGAGCGCCGGCGCGCCGCGGTCGAACGACAGCGTGACGTCCTCGAAGCTGATGTCGCCGCGCACGGCCGGTCAGCGGCACCGCCGACCGCGCTCTCCTGACCTCGACCGGCTCGTCGAGAATCTGCGCGACGCGGCGCAGCGACACGCGCACGGTCGCGAGGTTCGCGTACATCCCCATCAGCGCCTGAAGCGGCGGCAGGAAGCGCATCTGGTACGCCATGAACGCGACGAACGTGCCGACGGTGATGTCGCCCGCGAATCGACGCGAAGGCCGCCGTAGACGAACGACCAGCGCCGGTGCCCGCGGCGAGAATCAGGCCCGGCAGACCGCCGGACAGATACGTCAGCCGCTGCATCGACATCAGCGCGCGGACGAACGCGGCGTTGCGCTCGCGGAACCGCGCCACCTCGCGCTCCTGCGCGTTCGACGTCGACGACGAGCTTCACCGCCTGCAGCGTCTCGATCAGAAAGCTCCCGATGTCGGCGCTGCGCTGCCTGCAGCGTCGCGACCTCGCCTTCGAGCCTGCGCGCGATAGCGCACGAGCGCCCACAGGCCGAGCGGGCGCGGTCGCGATCGTCACCAGGAACAGCCGCACGTCCGAGCCACGCGAGCATCGCGACCGTGCCGACGAGAAACAGCACGTTGCCGACCCAGGGCGAGCGCCGTCTCCGCCGCGATGCGCTGAATCTCGCCGATGTCGTTGTTGATGCGCGACATGACGTCGCCGAGCCGCGTGCGGGCGTAGAAGCGCGGCGACAGCCGCTGCAGGTGACGGTACATCTCCAGCCGCATGTCGAACAGGATGTCCGCCGACACGCGCGTGTAGCGCAGGCCGCTGACGACGTTGACGACGAAGCTGGCGACTGAGGCCGCGGCGAACAGCACGCAACGCACGCGAACGAGCGTCGCGGGATCTCGGCCGATCAGCGCGACGGTCGAAGAAATCGCGCGAGAGCAGCGGCAGGTAGAGCGAGAGCGCCGTGCTGAGCGCGCTCAGCGCGAGCACGAGCACGAGCCGCCGCCAGTATGGTGCGATGAAGAGCAAGCGCCCGCCGCAAATCGCGATCGATCACGCGCGTCGCCCCGTCCGGAGGCCTGCTGGCCTGGCGCTGCTGGTGGCGACAGCGCGCCGGCGGCCGTCGGCAGCACACGAACAGGTCCGGTCGTCATGTCGCCGTCGAGCGTGATCGTGCGCAGGTACTGATACGGTCTCGGCGTCGTAGAGGTCGATGGTGTTGCCGGCGCTGATAGATGTAGAGGCACCTTTCCGTTCGAGCTCGTCTTGAGCGCCATCCGCGGCCGCCCCTTGAACTCGGTCCGGCCAGCCAGCTTGCGATGCTCGAGATCGAACTTCCAGAATTCGTAGCGTGCCGATGTCCTCGAACAGCCCGTACGCGACCTTCCGCCCGGGCGCGAGCGTGAAGCTGGTCGGCGTCGAGGGACCGAGCGTGTAGAAGTCGACGCTCTTGGCCGCCAGGTTCACCCGGCCGATGCCCATCGTGCGGCGGTGCTGAACGGGATCGGACACGTTGAAGATCGACGTGTAGAAGCCGGGCTCGTCGTTGAGCACGTCGCGCGATGCGAACTCGAGGCGGCCGAAGCCGTCCTCGATCGGCTTCGACATCTCCCATTTGTCGACCTGCGTGAAGTTGCCGGTCTCGTAGATGAGCACGTCCTGATCGGTGAAGAGGTACATCAGCTTGCCGTCGGGCGAGAAGATGATGTTCGCGTTCTGCCGCTCCTCGTTGTTCGGCCACGGAATCGTGCGCACGACCTTGTGATCCTTCAGGTCGTACTGGATGAGCGTCGGCGCGCCGATCTCGAACCGGTCGACGAGCTTGGTCGCCGAGGCCGTCACCATCACAACGAAGCGGTTGAGCGGATCCGGCTCAACGCTCCGGATCCGGACCTTCTTGCTGCCCTCGCTCAGCGTGAAGCGTGTCGATCGTCTTGCGCGACGGCGATGTCGAGGATCTCCACCTTCTCCATCGCCGCTTCGACCGTGTAGAAGCGCTTCCGGTCGCGCGACATCGTCGTCCGGCGGGGAATCCCCGACTGGTACGGAATCGATGCCGACGATTTTCTCCGTGGCTTCGTCGACGATCCAGAACTGTTTCGGGTACGCGCCGATGATCAGCGTGCCGTTGCCGGCGACAGAGCCTGGGCTTGTCCGCCGAATGCACCGGCACTGCCGCCGCCGACGACCACGAGAGCGACGATCGGGACGAGCAGCGCGAGCTTGCGAATCATGTCAGCCCTCGTGACGGGAATCCGATCCAGGCAGCCTCGTTACGGGAAGATGAGATCGATCTTGCGCCAGTCCTTCTGGGCGGCGGCGCACTTGCTCGTCCAGTCCGGGCGCGTGATTCAGCTGATCGGGCACCTGCGCGGGCCAGTAGCAGCCGATGTGGCAATCGAACAGATCGCGCTCCACCGGCTGGCAGAGCCCGGCCGTGCCGCCCGTCCGATCCGCTTCCCAGCCCGGCGAGAACACCAGCGAGCAGCCGATCGGAAAGTGCGGCTGCTGCGGGCAGCGCCGCCACCACCTCTGCGCTGGAGCGCGACGACATCATGGTCGGTGGCGCGCTCGATCGCGCGCGGCTTTGCGGTTGACAGGCTTCAGATGGGTCACTGACACCGGCTCCTTCGTGGGTTCATCGTCGAACTGCGCGAGGAACGCCGGGTTGCGCTCGGAGAGCTCGCCGTAGATCTGCAGGCACACGTCGGTCCAGCCGCGAATCCATTCGCAGTAGTGCAGGTTCGGACGCGCGTCGTATCGCCGTACCGCGTGTGAGCCTCGTGGTAGCAGCCGCCCGAGCAGAGCGGCCGCGCCCAGCAGCGCGCTGCAGTCGGTCTTGTTCGCGACGTGATGCTGTCTCGAGAAACGTCTGCTGCGCCTGACGATCGATTCCGTCCCGCACGGTGCCGAGCTTGTGCGCGTCGGATCCGGCGAAGCGGTGACAGAGCGCGACGTCGCCGTCGGTCGGCGACGCCGAGCAGGCCGAGGCCGGCGCCGCACGGAAACGCCTTGCTCACGCCCTTGTGCAGCTCCTCGAGCGTTTCCTTCACGTTCGAGAACCCGTGGATGCTGGTTGGCGACCGACGCCTCCAGGAACTCATGCGCGAGGTCCCGGAACTGTCCCAAGCATGCGCGCCGTAGCCGGCGTCGGAAATCGCGTGGCCGCGGGTCGGCGACGTCGTCACCGGCGCGAAGCCGACTTCCCAGAACCCCATCTCCTCGGTGAGATGGCGGTAGATCCGCTTGATGTCCATCTGACCGGAGGTGAGCGTCACGCGCGCGCCGATCGGGCGGCTGCGATGCCGCTTCAGCAGCTCCTTGATCTTCGGCGCGACCACGTCGTAGCTGCCGGCGCCGTTGTGGAAGACGCGGAACTTGTCCTGGACTTCCTTCGGACCATCGATCGAGATCGTCACGCCGACGCGATTGTCGGCGAGGAACTCGATGATGTCCGGCTTCAGCAGCGTGGCGTTGGTCGTGAGACTGAAATCGACCGTCCTTGCCGATCTCGGCGCCGCGCTGCCGGGCATAGGCGATGCGTCTTGGCGAGCACCGGAAAGTTCATCAGCGTTTCGCCGCCGAAGAAGGTGATGTGGGCGACCTTGTTGTCGCCCGACTCCTTGAGCATGAACTCGACGCTTTCCCGCGCCGTCTCCTCGGTCATGAACTTCGGCTGCTTGCCGTTCTCGCGTGTCGACGATCTTGTCCTCGCCGTACTCGTAGCAGTAGGTGCAGCTCAGGTTGCACTGGTTCGTGACGTTCAGCACCATCGTCGTCAGCGGGAACGGCGCCAGCGGAATCACCTTGGGCGTTTTGGCGGGACGGCGCGTTCACTTCGCCGATCGCCTGCACGCGCACCAGCTCGCCCATCGCCGCATCGAGCGCCGTCTCGTCCGGGAACATCGCGGAAAGCTCGTCGCGCGTGAGTGACCGGCCCGCCAGCGTCTGCAGGAGCGTGTCGGCCGCGGCGTCCAGCGCGAAGATGCGCCGCGCTCGGCACGAGATAGACAAACGGCTTCCCGGCCGCCTCGAAGCGATGATGCTCGCGCGCGACCCATGCCGTCATCGTCCGCCCTCGTCCTGGAACCACGCCATGTAGAGCGGAACGGTCACGAGCAGCTGCGCGCGCGCGCGCAGCGGCGTTGGCGGCCTCTTGGGGTCGGCGCTGATCAGCTCGGCGACCACCCACACGTCGCCCACGTTGTTGCGGTTGCCGGCGCGCTTCGGATTCGGTCCATCAACGTTGGGCGTGAAGAGCCCCCTTTCGTCCAGCGTGCCGACATACTGCATATCGTCGTCTCCGAAGGTGGCGGTGAACTCCTCGACTGACCACTTCACGGGGACGAGGCCAAGCTCCAGATCGTCGGCGGTGCCGAGCTTGCCGTCGGGACCGCTGCTGATGCCGATGGCTTCGAACTGCTGCAGCTGCTTGGGAAAGACGTTGCCGCCGACGCGGGCCATGCCGGCCTGCGGGACGACCTTCAGCCCGTCGATCTTGTCGTAGACGACGAGCGCGCGCCGGCTTGACCGCGCCGCCGACCGACGAGTCTCTCGCGCCGATCGGCGCGCCCTGCCGCGACGTCGACGTCCACGGCAATCTCGTCCGGCGTCGCGCTGACGATGCGCGAGACCTTGACACCCTGGCCGATCCCGATGTCCTCCACCTTCGGCCCGGCTGGAAGGTTCGCGCCGTAAGATCTTCACGGCCTGCGCGGACGAGCCGATCTTCAACGCCGTCACGCTGGCTCCGAAGACCATCGGGATCGCCGCTGAGGCGCACCAGCGTCACGTCGATGCCGGTCTCGTCGTAGGCGCCCGTAAACCAGCGGCCGCGCATCTCTTTCCAGTCGCGTTCGACGAACATCACCTCGCGCCAGGGATTCTCGCTGCCACGCACCGCGCCGCCGCGCCGCGCCACTGGAATCCGGTGTAGACGAGACCCTTACCGGTGCGCGGAAACCGTTTCGCCGGTACGCGCGACGGTGTAACGTGTCTCGGTGGTGAAGCTGTCGGGAGCGCTCGTATCAGCGGCAATCGTGACCTGGCCGTAGATCGCGCCCTTCCCCGGCAGCGATCCGCTGACAGCCCATCGGCCAGCTCAGCTTGGGCGACTGCATCGTCGGCAGACCACGCGGTCCATTGCGACGTGATCAGCGGAAAGGTCTTTTCGAGATGCTCGAGCGCCTCGTCCATCGGGTGGCGATTGTCCGGCGGCTGACCGTCGGGTCCGGGCTCGGTTTGAATCGGACGTGTGCGGCGGAATCCCTGACCGCCGTTCATGGGCTGATTGTCGACGAGCGGGTAGTAGCCGCGGTGCATCGCCACGAGCAGTTCCCACTCTTCTTTCGTCCGCCGCTCGCTCAGGACGCGCGCCATCGGCGTGGCACGAGGAGCACGTATCGGAGGTGACTTTGTCGGCGGTATACGAATACTCAACCGTCCGCCGTTCCGCGTCGAACTCAATCGGATGGACTTCTTCCGGTGCGAGACCCTGGTGGTCCGCCAGGTAGCTTCAGGATGGTGCGCGCGTCGGCCGGATCCAGCGTGACGTGGTTGAGCGCCACCATCCGCTTGATGGTGCGCTCCCAGTTTTCCGGGGTGGCGCGACGATACGAGATGCGCGACATGCGCCCCTTGTCGTCGGACCGATGACACGACCCGCATCTTGGCGCGCACGAGATCGCTCTGAATGGGAAAGCCTTCGTCCGCTGCCGGTTCCGCGGCCGCCGCGCGCGGCTGCGCCCCGGCCGGAGTGCGGCGCTCAGGCATGCCAAGCCCACGAACCAGCCAATCCGTTTCCAGCATACGATCACCATCGAGTTGACTGATTTCGAGTGAGTGTCCTCCGGTTGAGCGAGCTTGGCAAGCCTCATTTTCGCGCGGCTGACGGCGGTGCCGGCACCGGCTGGCGGCGTGAGAGAGCGAACAGCTGAGGCGGTTGCATGGCGAAATCTCGGAACGCGGATCGACGCCGGCGCGCGAGTGTCCAGGAGCCTCGCGAGGCAACGCACGGCCGGCCGAGCGGACGCCCTACGTCGCATTGGAGCCGCTCGCCGCCCAATCCGCGGCGCGCGGCGCCAGAGCTCCTCGACGTCGCCGGCCTGGCGCTGGTCACGCTCGCGGCGTTCGCGCCGGTCCTCAGGAACGGCTTCGTCAGCTGGGACGACCCGAGCGTCCTGTTGAACAACCTCGACTCGCGCTGCCCCCGACATCTTGCCGTGGGCGTTCACCACGATGCTGATCGTGACACTATCAGCCGCTCGCATGGCTGGTCTGGTCACGCAGTGAAGTCGATGTTCGGATTGACGGCCGCGCGGCCTTTCACGGTCTCGAGCCTGCTTGGCCATCTCGCGAATGCGGTGCTCGTCTCATGTTGCGACATGGAGACTGACTGCACGCCACCGCTCGAGCCGCGAGAGCGCCGTCGCTCAGCGCCGTGGACGCATCGCGGCTCTTGCCGCAGCCGTCGTCTTCGCGGTGCATCCTCTGCGGGTCGAAGCCGTGGCATGGGCGAGCGCGTTTCCCTACGTCTTGTCGTTGACGTTGCTCTGCTTCTGGCCGTTGCTCGCGTACTTGAACTACGCGACTCTGGAGCGCGCGTCAAAACCATAGTCAGGGGCGGAGTCGTCCAGCTCGCCGGGCTCCGGTGGCGGTTGGTTGGCTTGCGCTCTCCATCGCCGCGTATGTCGCATCGTGCCTGGCCCGGCCGACTGCGATCGGCTTCCTGCTGGCCTGCTAGTTGCTCGTGGACCGTTACCCGCTGCGGCGTCACTGACACCCGGCGGCTTCTCCTCGAGAAGCTGCCGTTCCTGATCGTAGCCACCGCTCTCGCCGCTGCCGAATGGCAGGCGCGCGACATCGTCAGCCTGCAGGAAGTGAGCGCCAGCGCGCGGATGACGATGGCAGCGGTCGCGCCGTTCATCTACGTCTCGGCGCAGTCTCTGCCTTCCCGTCTGGATCTCGCCTCTCGATCCCTGCCCATTTCACATCCGGCCTGCGCTCGTCCCTCTTGCCGCCGGCTGTGCAGGGCTGGCTGGCGTGAGCATCGCACCGTGGGCCGGACGCCGGCGATGGCCGGGACTCGGCGTCGCATGGATCGCTTGCGCGCTGATGCTCGCGCCGTCGTCGGATTGACGCCGAGCGGCCTGCAGGCCACGGCCGATCGCTACATGTATGCTCCCGGCGTGATCGTGTCGATTGCCGCGGCCTTGCGCTCGCGACGGCACTTCGGCCGTCCGGACGCGCTGCTGCCGTCGCGACCTCGCTCGTTGCGGCTGCCGCGTCGTCGCGCGCGCTTGCCGGCCTGACGTGGACGTCAAACCGGCTACTGGCACGACTCGATTGCGCTGTGGACTCGCGCGGCCGATCTCGATCCGCGCAACGACATTAGCGACCTCTAACCTGGCTATCGCGCTGGCTGAGGCCGGCGCGGGAAGAGGAGGCGATGAACCGGCATGAGCAGACGCTCCGACTCGGTGCCGGATCATGCCCTCGGCCCGGCAGAATCTGGCGATCATCCAGGCCGCGCGCGCCGAGCGCGACGCCGATCGCCTTGCCGCGGCCAGCCAGCTCAATCGAGGCGAGCGTGAACGCTACACGAGCGCGCTGACATTGATCCGAATCGTCTTCACGCGCGGGCCGCCCGCGGGATGCTGCTGGTGCGCCGCGGCCGTCTCGCCGAAGCGGTGGCGGATCTGCGTCTGGCGTTCGACGCCAGCGTCAAGGATCCCGAGGTGCCCAACGCGCTGGCGTTCGCGCCGATGCAGACGGGGACAATCTCGGCGAGGCGGCCGCCGTGCTGAAGAGCGCCCTGGCGCAGCATCCCGAGAACGTGAACATCGCGCACAATCTGGCGCGCGCTGCTCGCCACGTCGCCCGACAGCCGTGTCCGCGACGGCGCTGACCGCGCTACGTCTGGCGCTCGAGGTTCGAGAGCGACGGCGGCGGTCGAGATCCGCGTGCGCTCGATCACCGCTGGCGGCGGCATATGCCGCGGCCGGTCGTCTCGACATGGCCCGCGAAACGTCGAGCCAGGCCGCTGCGTCGCGCAACAGCCCGGCGACGTCCAGGCAGCCGCGAAATCGCTGCCACGCGCGCGGCTACCGGCAAGTCGCCGCGGCTTCACATCGAATTCCCCTCCGCCGTCTTGAGGCTTGTAGCAAGGAATCCCTACGGGAGTAGCCTCATCCCCTTGCCATTCCCCTCTGGCGCTAATTCTGGCGAACCCCGGCATCTGGTTTTTCTTAACCTGGCGGCGCTGCTTGGTGCGGCGTGCCCTTTCGAAGAGGAGGCGGCATGGAGGACAAGGTTGCGGTGCGGGGATTGGTGTTCTCATCATCGGAGTCGGCAGCAAGGCGCACGCGCGGACGACATCACGGACTGGAATTGCCCATGCTGCGCGCAGGTCTCGTGGCGTACCGCCGCCGCTCAACATGACCTGCGCACGCGCTCGCCCAAGCGGCGGTCTGACGCGGTGAACGGCATCGATCGCCGCTACACACCGATCTTGGTGGCCCGTGACCTGGTGGGCGCTCTACGCGCCGGGCGGCGGCCGCACAGGCGGCGTTCGTCATCCTCTAAACTGTATAAGCTCGGCGGCGTCTTCACGCCGAATCAGCAGCCACCCCGACGCAACGGCGGACAGCATCGCTCCTCGACATCGCGGCCGACGACAGCGCCGCATCGATTATGCAGACCATGCCGATATATCGCGATCAAATTAAGGCCCACCGATGGCTTCAACACGGCGCCGCCCACATTCACCGGCAGCACGGCCATCGGACAATGGCGTCCCACACCGAACGCTCCCTACCCAGGCACGTCGAGAAGCGCGCCGGTCCGCGCACTCTTCGAGCATGACGCCCTGGGCTATCGACTCGCCATCGCAATTCCGCCCGGCCGGTCCCCCACTGCTCACCAGCGCGCAATACGCGAAAGACTTCAACGAGACCAAGACGATGGGCAGCCAGACGAGCGCCGCGCAGAACAGCGGATCAGACGATCTATTCCTTCTTCTGGGCCTCCGGTTCTGGCGACCTACCTCGTGGAACAACACCGCGCTCTCGCTCATCGATGCGCCGGACGCACGCCGCGACGATGATGACCGTGGCCCGGATCATCACGGTGACGGGACCGGGTCATCGCAACCAACTCTGGAGAACGCCCGACTCCCGGCGTGCTTCGAACATTGGGTGATGGCGGACGCCGCGATTGGCTGCTGGGATGCCAAATACACATACACCTTCTGGCGGCCGATCACGGCGATTCGAGAGACTCATCGCTGACGATGGGAACGCGCGACGACGCCCGACCCGGCGACACCGCTCTTCGCGACACCGGGGCATCCGGAATACTCCGTCTGGGCACTGTGCGTCAGCGGCGCTGCGGCCGGAGTGCTGACGAACGAGCTTAGCAACCGGGCGCACTTCGACATGACGTCCGATCAGATGATCGGCGTCGTTCGATCGTTCCGGCGTCTCTCCGACGCGCTCGAAGAAGTGAAGAACGCGCGCATCTTCGCGGGCATCCACTTCCGCACGGCGTGCGAAGACGGCACGACGCTCGGCGCCGCCGTCGCGCAGTTCGCGTTTCGACCACACCTAAGGAGTGCGGTAACAGCAGCGTGGCCGGCGGCGTTTCGCGCGCCGCCGGTCGCGATCCGGTACCGACCCTTATCCGTTGACAACCTTACATTCTTGCGCTTAGATGGCGGCGTCCATTATTCCGCCCGATCGCCATTCGCTGAGGGAGAGTTTTCGATGGAAAGCCTCTGAATCGTTGATCTTGCGATGTCCGCTCGCGCGCCGCTCGCGCGCCTGCCTGGCCCTGCTCGGCTTGCTGGCGGCGACCGCCGTCTCGGCGCAGACGGCCACTGGCGGCATCTTCGCGGGTTCGTCAGGCGGATGACGGTACCGGCGCGGTGCTCGTCGGCGTGACCGTCGAGGCGGCGAGTCCGGCCACGGATCGGCGGGGCAGCCGTCGACGTGAGCGACGCGCAGGGGCTTGTATCGGTTCGAGAACCTGCCGGCCGGGCGAGCATACCGGTCACCCCGTTCACGCTGCAGGGCTCTGCCACCGTCCGGCGCGAGGCGGCTGTCGCGGTCGAGGTCGGCCGCAATGATCCAGGCCGACGTCGCAGCTCGCAGGTCGGCAACGTCGAGCAGTCGATCATCGGTGACCGGCGAGTCGCCGGTCGTCGACGCCTGCACGCCGGCATCACGACAAACTTCAGGCGCAGAGCTGCAGGCAGCGCTCACCTCGCGCCAGTCGCATTTCGACGTCACCGTTACGCCCTCGGTGCGGATCAACGCGGTGCCGAACGACTCGCGGTTCGTCATCTTCGGCTCGAGCAGCGATCAGAACTCGTTTCACGGCGTCGACATTTCCGCCGTCTCGAACGGCGGCGTCTGGGACTTCCCGAGCCCGGACATCATGCAGGAAGTCGAGGTCAAGACGACGGGCGTCGGCCGAAGTTCAACTTCCAGGGCGGCGTCGTCGAACATCGACCAAGTCGGGCAGCAAACACAATTCGCGGCGCCTGAGCGACGCATGACATCCCGCACGGCGGTCGGCAACAACACGCCGGGTTGGCCGAGCCGTTCGCATAACGCACTTCGCTTCACCAGACGACGTTCGAGATCGTATGGTCCGGTGAAGAAGGATCGCTTTCAGCAATACGTAACTGGAACGGTAAGCATAC
>ERZ1370068.10818-contig-9483_pt1 | contig 30914 bp, 48 predicted proteins | sample MGYA00561227_ERZ1370068 | MGnify/ENA primary metagenome ERZ1370068 (study PRJEB38410, sample SAMEA6850437) | metagenome | study: Metagenomic assessment of the ecological functions of the soil: analysis of the soil microbiota associated with the...
TGTTCCGGTGATGTCGCCGCGCGCATCGGTGAATTTTGCATTCAGTCTCTCCCATAATTCGGAGGCAATGTGAGGGGCGAACGGATTCAGCAAAATCAGGAAGCTGCGCATTGCTGATAATGGAATTATTTCGACGTTCGTAAACGCGTTCACGAAAATCATCATTTGTGAAATCGCGCGTGTTAAACGAGAACGATTCGATATCCTCAGTGACTTTCTTGATCGTGGCATGCAGTGATCTTCTGCTGCGCCTTGTCCGGATCGGCGTCTTTGATCTTGCTGGATAATTCCCACTCGCCCGCTCTGATTCTCAGTCATGAGCAGGCGCCAGACGCGCGCAAGAAAACGCGCTACGCCTTCGACGCCGCGCATGCTCCAGGGTTTCATCTGCTCGAGCGGTCCCATAAACATCTCGTAGCAGCGAAATGCGTCCGCGCCGTGCTGGTCGATCACGTCGTCGGGGTTCACGATGTTGCCGCGCGATTTCGACATTTTCTGATTATCTTCGCCGAGGATGATTCCCTGATTCACAAGGCGCTGGAATGGCTCCGGCTTTGAGACGTAGCCGAGATCGAACAGCACCTTGTGCCAGAAACGCGCGTAAAGCAGATGCAGCACCGCGTGCTCGGTGCCGCCGACGTACAGATCGACGCCACCGGGCTTGTCACCGCCCATCCAGTACCGCTCCGCTTCTTCGCCGACGAACCGCTCGATCGTTGTGCGGGTCGCAGAATCGCAGGTAATACCAGCACGAGCCGGCCCACTGCGGCATCGTGTTTGTCTCGCGCACGGCCTTCTCGGAATAGCGAACCCATTCTTTCGCTTTGGCCAGCGGAGGCTCGCCCGTGCCGATCGGCTTGTAATCTTCCAGCGCCGGCGGCACGACAGGCAATTCGCTTTCGCCTAACGAACGGTGATTGCCGATCTTCCCAGATGATCGGGAACGGCTCACCCCAATAACGCTGCCGCGAGAAAAGCCAGTCGCGCAGTTTGTAATTGATCGCACGCTTTGCCCAGGCCGCGTTCTTCCAGCCATGCAGTAATTTTTCTCTTCGCTTCCGCACTCGTCAGGCCGTTGATGATTGGCGAATTGACTGCGATGCCTTCGCCGGTGAATCCAATTGCCGGTTCATCTCCTGTTGGCTGAACAACAACAACAATCGGCAGATCGAATTTTCTGCGCGAATTCCAAGATCGCGCTCGTCGTGTGCGGGCACACCACCTGATTGCGCCCGTCCCATAACCGACCAGCACGTAGTCAGCGATCCAGATTGGAATCTTTTCGCTGTTTGCCGGATTAATGGCATACGCCCCGGTGAACACGCCGGTCTTTTCTTTCGACAGATCGGCACGTTCGAGATCACTCTTGCGTGCGGTGCGTTCGCGATAGTCGCGCACCGCTCGGCCATTGCTCCTCGGTAACAATGAGATCGACAAGCAGAATGCTCCGGCGCGAGCACCAGGAATGTCCGCGCCGTAAAGCGTGTCGGGACGCGTGGTAAAAACGCGAATCTTCTGATCGCTTTTGTCGATTTTGAAATCGATTTCCGCGCCTTCGCTGCGGCCGATCCAATTGCGCTGAAGCAATTTGATTCCTTCGGGCCAATCGAGTTCGTCGAGTCCATCGAGCAATCGCTCCGCATACGCCGTGATGCGCAACATCCATTGACGCATCGGCCTTCGAACAACCGGGAACCCGCCAACTTCACTTTTGCCGTCCACGACTTCTTCGTTGGCCAAAACCGTGCCCAACTCCGGACACCAGTTGACCGGGACTTCAGCAACATACGCGAGCCGAACACTGTCCGGATCAGCGCCGCGATAAGTTGAAATCGGCTCGGCTCGCTTCGTTTCCGGATTGAACCAGGAATTGTAGATCTGGAGAAAAATCCACTGCGTCCACTTGTAATAGCGCGGGTCGGTCGTGTTGATCTCTCGTTGCCAATCGTAGGAAAAACCGATTCGCTTTAGTTGGCTCTTGAATTTCGCGACGTTTTCGCGCGTGGTGACAGGCGGGATGCTGACCGCTTTTGATCTGCATATTGCTCGGCGGGCAGACCGAACGCGTCCCAACCCATGGGATGCAACACGTTGAAGCCGCGCATCCGTTTGTGGCGAGCAACGATGTCCGTTGCGGTATAACCTTCGGGGTGTCCAACGTGCAACCCCGCCCCGCTCGGGTAAGGAAACATATCGAGGACGTAAAATTTGGGTTTCGCCGGATCGAAACCTTTTTCGCCGGGATTGGGCGCGTGAAAAAGCTGCCGCTCCTCCCAAATGGCTTGCCATTTCGGTTCGATCTCGTCGAATGGATATGGTTTGCGCCGCTCGCTGCTCATTACATTTCAATCAGGAACCCAGGAAGCCAAGAAAAGAAACTAAAATTTACTCTCGGATTCCAGTTTCCAGATTCATTTGAATTGTGATCGAGCTTTGTTCGCAACGCGCAATGCGCATAAGACCGCAGAAATCCAGACGATTCTCGGGCCAGCAGTTCCAGGTGAATGATTTGGCTGAGCATCCTGAGATTCCCCACATTGCGGAGACGGGAAGAACTTTTGAAGATAACGCGATTCTCAAAGCTGTGACAGTTTCCAAGCACATACCCGGCTTTGTCGTTGCAGACGATTCCGGGCTGGAGGTCGATGCTCTCGGTGGCGCGCCGGGATTTACTCCGCCCGTTACGCGGGACCGGACGCGAGTGACAACGAAAACATTGAGAAGTTATTGGAGCAGCTTGGGCGAGTTGGCGCTCCGAAGGACGCACGTCGCGCTCGATTTCGTTGCGTGCTGGCGCTGGCGCGCAAAGGCGAGGTTCTCGGAATGTTTGAAGGGGTTGTTGAGGGACAAATCGCTCGATCGACCGCGCGGGTCGCACGGATTTGGATATGATCCGATTTTTATTCCAAACGGCTTCCAACGAACTTTTGGTGAGCTTGAACCTGCGGAAAAGAACCGATTGAGCCACAGGGCTCGCGCGCTTGGAAAAGTTACGCGCGTTCTTAATAGTCCGACCCGTCAGCAAAAGAGCGATCGAGATATTCAATCGTAGGAGACTAACGGCTCCTGCAGGCTAGGGGTTCGGTGGCGGCGGCGGTGGTGGTGGTGCGGCGCCTGCCGCGGCGGCGCAGCACCTGCAGGCGCAACGCCAGCAGCTGCTCTAATCTGATAACCGACCTTTGTGATTCCGACCGAGCGAACCTTGTCGAGCACTCCGATGACATCACCGTAGATGGCCATCGGCGTTGCGCTGATCGAGATTTTGATGTCCCGATTTGCCTGGTGAAGCTGAAATAGGCGTGGCAGAACTTGGTCGTCTGGCTACGTTACGGTTATCGAAGAACACGGCATTTCCCTCCAGCACTTTTATGGAAACAAAATCCTTCACCCCGCTTGGCGGAGGCCCTACCGCAGCCGGCAAATTCACGCGAATGCCTTTCATGTGAGTCTGGCTCAGGCTCACCATCATAAAGCTGGCAAGCAGAAAGAACATGATGTCGATCAACGGGATGATCTCGATACGCGCTCGTTTGTGCGGAACTGGCGAAGCTAGTCTCATATTACGGAATTTAGTATGACGCGCCGGTCATGGTGAAAGTGATGGGAATGTTAACCTTGGAAACTGTTCCAGGTCTAAATCGCCACTGCCGAAACGCGCTAGTGGCGGCGTTATCCAGAATGGGACTCCCGGTGCTTGACGAGACGGAACAGCTCAGTGACGTTGCCGCTAGCTGCGTCCACCTGGGCGACGATCACTCCACTACCAGTGACGTGCCGCGAGCGCGCCTCGTAGGGATACTGGGGACGCGGCGCATACAAGGCGAGCGCTTTTGCTCGAGACATCGACATCGGTCCAGGGGCTTTGATCGGCGTAAATTTTTGCGCGTTCTGTGGCTGCCGCGGTGGCGGTGTTCTTTCTTCGACGAATTCCGGTTGAATGTCTGGCGGAGGAGGAGGCTCTGGAATGGGAATATCTTCTGGCGGAGGAGTGGACTCGGGTGGCGCTAAGACCGCCTCGACGACTTCAGGCGGTTGTGGAGGAAGCTCCACCGCAGGGGCCTCGTGCCTTTGAGAGACTGCAACCGCTGTGAGGTGGATCGCCAAGTGCAGCGCCAAGGGCAGTCCAGAAATACCATCGAGGCGGTGGCCGGTAAAATAGCGGTTTTACTTCCGTTGTTGCCATGCGCGATCACTGGGGCGGTCCCGGAACTCCTTTGAGCGATTCACTCCTAATTTCAAACGAGATCTTATAAAAACCAGCCGAGCGGATTATATCGAGCGCGTGGGTAACGTTCAGATGAACCGAGTCCCGATCGCCCCGAACGAACACCTTCGCTTCAGGGGCTGAATCGTGCACCTTGCGCAGGCGACTTATGCAGTTCTTCGTCTTTCACTTCGTCCTTATCGAAGAAGTAATGGCCGTCCTTATCAACAGAAACGCTAATGTACTCGCGCTTTGTCTGCGTCTGACCCGAAACACCTGAGGGCAGATTCACCTTAATCCCCTTCATATGCACCTGGCTCAAGCTCACCATCATGAAGCTGGCGAGCAGAAAGAACATGATGTCGATCAACGGGATGATCTCGATCCGCGCTTTCTTGTGAGGAATGGGCGAGCTGACGTGCATTGGATAACCTTTAAATCGACGAGCCTTTCCCAGCAGATGGGGCTTGCGCTGCGAAATCCAGTTCGCGCGCCGCGGTTTGTGGATCCTAACATCACTTCCAGGTTTGTGGCCGCCGTCTGCAATTCGAACTCTAAGTTGAGACACCCGGGAAGTGAAAAAGTTAAACGGAATCAGTGCGAAGATGGCAATACCGAGACCGCAGGCTGTGGCAATGAGCGCCTCGGCGATACCGCCGGTGACGGCTTGCACCGCCAGCTCTTCGTTGCCGAGAAAGCTGAACGACCTAATAAGACCGGTAATCGTGCCCAACAGACCGAGCAACGGCGCCAAAGTTACGAGCGTGTCCATGACGACGAGGAATCGACCGGCGCGTTTGATCTCGATGCCCGCAGCGACCTGCAGTGCGCCCTGCAGCGAGGCGTGTTGGTGATTGAGACCATTCCACATCATGCGCAAAACCGGATCGCGCGAATCCGCGGGAAAGCCTCGAGGCCTCCGTCACATCGCCGTTCTCAATCGCGGTAAACACTTTCTCGATCCGTTTGGGATCACGACGAAACCAGCGGCCGGTCCACCAAAGATTCGCTCGATCACCACAGTGAGCCCGATGATCGATACAATCAAAATCGGCCACATGATTGGACCGCCCTTGTGGAACTTGTCGATCAACCAGTTACTGCCTAAGAGGCCCGGTTCAGCAGCGGGCGAAGCAGCTGGTGGTGCGGCACTCGCTGCGGCCGCCGCAGCAGGACTCTCGGCGCCAGCTTGTGCGGGACTTAATGTGGCGGTAACCGGCGCGCCGGGCGCCTGCGGGTTGTCCTGCAGCTCCGGGTCGTCCGGGCGCCGCTGGTTGCTGCGCTGCAGGTTGCCCTGGCGCTGCTGGTTGCTGCGCTGCAGGTTGCCCTGGCGGCACGTTTGTAGCAGGCGCCTGCGCCGCCGCGGCCGGATTTGCCGGCGCTTGGGCAGCCGGATTCGTTCCTGCTGCAGGAGGAGCTTGTCTTGGCGGCGGAGATTGCGCGAGCGAAATCAGTGCAAACGCGAGTAAGGATAGGCAGGTGGCAAGTAGTGTTTTCATAATTGAAGCAGGAGTTTGATCTGAGCCAGTATCGTTTTCGAGACAGGTTTTCTCTTATCGCAGAACGTCTTGGTTGCGAGTCGAGCAAAACTTTTCATTTTTTCGGCGGTGCTCCCTTTCGAAAGGTCGCATCTTTGATTCGAAATATCTCAACTCGTGGGACGTAAGCAAGTCTTTCAAATTGTCATTTCCGAGCTTTCTTCAGCGTTGCGACCCGCAACGCGGTGCGCGATCACGACGCTGTTCCGCAGGCGCGGCCAATTGTCGATTGCTGTCTCCAATTGATCGCCGGCATGAATCGGCCCGACACCGGAGGGCGTTCCAGTTAAAATCACATCGCCCGGGCAAAAGTGTGAGCGACTGACTCCGCGAATGAAATAATTTGCGCAACCGAATAGATCATTTGGCTCGTGCGCGTGCTCTGCCGGACCTTACCATTCTGCCATAGCTCCAGCGAAACATCGGCAACATCCGCGCCGGCATAAACAAACGGCCCGATCGGCGTGTAAGTGTCGAAGGATTTGCAGCGGCCAAATTGCTTCTCGCTCTTTTGTAAATCCCGGTCGCTGATATCGAGACCGATTGTGTAACCGAAAACAAAATCGAGCGCCCGTTCCACAGCCGACGATTTTTCGCGGTCTTACCAATCACCGACGGCCAACTCCGCTTCGAAATCGGTTTGATGTTCGGGAAACGCAATTTCGATCGCGCCATTGTGCGGCAAAAGCGAGCTCGGAGCCTTAAACCAGATCAGCGGTGTGCCGAGCGGGGTGCGCTTCATCTCCGCGATGTGATCGGCATAATTCAACCCGACGGCGATTAGTTTCGAGGGAGCAACGGGAAGGTCGATCTCGTAAACTCGCGAACGGCAATACCTCGCCGGTGGTTTGAATCTCGAGCCAATACGGTTTTGCGCAGTGCGTGCACGTCGTCGCCGCGCACTTCGCCGTAGAAAAATGATCGCCTGATCTGAATCCGCCAAATGTTCTCATAAACGTGTTGTAGCGGCGGCTGTGTCAGCCGCCGAATCTTTAACGACGGCGCTTGGCACAAGCGCCGCTACAATTATTTTGGTAGCACGCCCACAAAATCGCGCACAGACTTTTGTTCCGGAATCGAGAACGCGCTGCCGTTCTCCCGCGCAAACCAGAATGCGCTCGAGGAACCGCCATCGAGGTTTAGTGCGCGTTGAATTTTCAAATCCGCGGCGATAGGTGTTGTAGCGAGGATCGCTGCCAAATCCGCGAGCGAAACTTCCGAGCAAAAGCCGAGCAACGCGCGCTCGTTCGTTGCTGTGGCGGCAAAGTTCGCCGCGCGTGCTGCGAATTGTTCAAGCCACCAACGCGCTGCGAGCGATCAACCAGGAACGGCCCGCACTGAATTGCGGCCCCAGTTTTCTGACGCTGCGAAAACTCACGCGCGCGGACGATCTGCACGCCGCGCGGCGACGCGAGTAGCACGCCGGTAATCAAGCCGCGCACGTTTTAAAGGCGTAAGCATTTGGCTATTTACAATTCGCAAGCCGATCGGCTTGAACTCTTCATCGAAATAGCCGCCATTCACTCCGCACAGCGTATTTTTCGCGCTTCATCGATGCTGGCGAGTCTTTCGCCCTCCAGGATTATCGATGCACTCGCAACGCGCACGATTTGGCAGAAAATTGCGAGCTCGAAGGTGACGTGGCTACCATCAGCAGCATTTTCCAAAAAGAACATGCCGATGCACTACGCCAGCGCTTCCCGCTTCTGACTCTGCCGAAGCGAATTGTCCATTCAGCGTGCGCCGTGGCCGCAGCACCGAGGAAGAAGAAGCGCCCAGCTAAAACGCATCGTCACATGACGCACAGGTATCTGATAGGTCTTACTGAGACGGCTAACCTGCTCCCGGCTAGGTTTTGCCAGCGCATTTGCTCAGCAACGCTTGAAAACGCGGATCGTTTCGCAACGGGTCCCAAATCGGATTTACTTTCAGACCTTGCACCGGTCACGGCGCTTGGCCGGCTCAACAATCCGTCCAGGATTTCGATCGCGCGATCGTTGTCGCCGAGAATGGCGTGAACTTCAGCTACCCCAGCCGCAATTTCCGGGCCGCCAAACGCGTCCTTGCTCTCCGGGAGTAGTTCAGTGGCACGCTGCGCCTCGGCCAGCTGCGGCGTCCTTTTCGCCGAGGTATGCGCCAGCACACTTTTGCCAGCTGAATATGGGTCTTTTCGACGTCGGGACTTCGTTTCAGCTTCGCTCTCGACTGCGTTCTTTGCTTTTAGGAAAGCCTCTCGCGCGCCCAGCCTCGTCATGCAAAGCTTTTCGTGCAAAACCGATGGAATAATATTTGCCGAACAGAGCTCCGGGAAAAAGCTGCGAGCTGATTGTCCGGCAGACTTTCGGCGGCCTGCAATCCGTCCTTATACTTGCGTTCGAGGAGAAACACATCCGCCCGGGAACTGGCGGTCCTGAGCTTCTGGTTCAGCGCTCATTGGCACCGATTTCACGGCCTCAAATGCTTTCTCTGCGACGCTGAAATCGCCTTTCTCAGCGACAGCCAGCTTGGCACTTGACCTCAAAGGGTCCAAGGCGGTAGGATCCAATGCAAGGCGCGATCAATGGTTTTGTTAGCCGCATCGCAATTCCGCAGCATCTGGTAGTTGAAGGTGAGATTTTGCAGCGCCCAGACGTCCTTCGGATTTAAACTCGACTGCTTTCTCGAGATTGGCGGTCGATTCGGCCCATTTTCCCTGCCGACGCTGGATTGCGCCGATGGCGAGATAAACTTCCGATTCGTTAGGCAATCCGCGCTGTGCGATTTCGAATTCTTTCAGCGCCGCGTCATAGTTGTTATCGCCGTAATAATATGAGAAGCCGCGAGCCAGATGCGCTTCCGGCAGATCGGGCTGCAATTGCAGAGCCCGCTCGGCCAGAGTGCGCGCTTTTTCGCGACGCTCCGGCGTGCGTTCGAACAGTGTGCAGGATCCAACTTTCCAGCTGCGAGTAGCGCGCGAATGGCAGAGCAAAGTTTGGATCGAGTTCGAATGGCGCGCTCGTAAAGCTGCTCGCTTTGTTTCAGCTTTTCGAAGTCCTCAAGGGCACAGGCAAGGTTGTGGGCCTGGACAGAAGGCGAGATAGGCCTCGCCGTTTTCCGTCGGTGCTAGTGCTCGATCTGCGCTTTCTCGCTCGGCGACAGTTTTGCCCGCAGTTCACCCGCGATTTTGGGCGCAGATCGGTTTGAATCGCGAACGACGTCGGTCAGCTCGCGATCGTAATCTTCCGCCCAAAGGTGCTCGTCGTTCTCGTGCGCATTGATCAGCTGCACATTCACGCGCACCCGATTGCCGATGCGCCGAACACTGCCTTCGAGAATGGTCGCGACGCCCAGCGCCTTTCCGATTTCACGAAGCATTGGATGCCTTCCCTCGATAACGGCATCACCGATGTGCGCGAAATCACTTTGAGGTCGCCGATCTTCGACAGATTTGTCGAGCACTATCGTCCTGGATGCCGTCGGCGAAGTAGGCGTTCTCTCTGTCGTCGCTCGAGATTTTCAAACGGCAAGACCGCGATCGACTTGTCGATCTTGTCGCGCGGAAGAAATACGAGGAAGCAGAAAGAATCCCGCGATTGCGGAGACGATCACGCCGGTTGCGACAAGCATAATCACGTTGCGACGGCGGTGTGTTCCGAGTGCAGCCGGCGTCGGGCGTGGCTCCGGATACCCTGCGGTGTGACATCAAAAGCCCAGGCGAGAATCAAGGCGATTGGAAAACCGACCGAGCAACAGCACAATCACCAAGACGCAGCGCCCAGTTTGGCAGTTCCCATGCCGGAAACGCGGCTGAGGCCAGTTGTATAATGCCGCCCAGCAGCTATGACGTAGGCTACCGCGACGCGGTAGACCTTTCGCCGTTTACTTCCTCAGAAAAGCCGCTCATAGCAACAGGGATCTGGATTCGCCAGGATTATGGTTCAACGGCGAAATATGGACATGAAAATTGACATGCGGTTCGCTTTGTGCCAGGTGACGTTCGCTCTCCAACTCTTCTCGTGACCTGATTGTCGCGGGATGGCTGTTTGAGAGGCGAAAACGAGAGTCGGCCGCTAAGCTTTCGCGTAGCGTAGCTATCGATCAATGCCTGAAAACGGGGGATCGTCTCGCAGCGGGTCCCACATCGGATCGAAGTCTGAGGGAAGGGAACTGTGACTCCATCTGGGATGCTCAGCGAACGGTCAATAAGCTCGAAGCGCCTGATCGGTTTCGCCTGTCCAGGCGTAGATTTGAGCGAGCGCAACTGTCATCTTTGGCCCATCAAGGGCATCCTGAGATTCGGGCAGAAGTTCGACGGCGCGTCTGCCTTCGGCGATAGCCCCGTCCTTCTCACCAAGCCCCGCCAGAATCATGCCGAGGATTACGTGCCGCGACGCATCACTCGGACCTTCCCGCAAGGCCTTTTCTGCAATGGGTCGAGCGCGTTTGAAGGCAGCGAGCGCCTTCTCTTTATCTTTCGAAAAGGTATGAATCGCGCCCTCAAAAATTCTCTTGGCTTATCGTCGTGAAAGACATCTTGAGGCGATTGCTTTAGAAGTGCGAGAGCGTCCGGGAATTTTCGTCTGCAACAGCAAAAGCTGCATCCGTGCAGAATGTGACGAGACCGTCTGGATCGACACCTGTCGGAACTTGCGTTAACTCCTTCTCCATCACGCTGAGATCTCCCTTCCAATCAACCGCAAGCTTCGCCTTCTCCGCGCGCGCACCAAATGATTTGGGCGCAGCTTCGATCGCACGGTCTAAAATCTTGTCTGCAGCTTCAAAATTTCTGGTGGCGTAGTAATTGTCGGCAAGATTTTGGAGAATCCAGGCGTCCTTCGGACTGACGGACGCCGCTCTCTCCATATTCGCAGTGGACTCTTTCCATTTGCCTTGGCGACGCTCGATCGCACCAATGGCCATATAAACTTCCGCCGAGTTTGGTAAACTCAGTTTCGCAATAGCGAATTCGTGGAGCGCTGCCTGATAATCACGCTCGCAGTAATAATGATAAAATCCGAGTGCAAGATGCCCTTCGGGCAAATCCGGCTGCAAACGAATCGCTGTCTCCGCCGCGGCACGCCTTTTTCCTTTCGCGCAGGTGTTTTATCGAAATCGTGATAAGCCCAATCGTGGACCCGTGCCAGTCCGGCAAACGCTCCCGCGAAGTTCGGATCCAGTGTAGTTGCGCGCTCGAAAAGCTGCTCTGCCTTTTCCGTGTTGGCGCGAAACGTGCCATCCGGGGCGATAGAACAATTCGTGGGCTTCAACAAAGGCCAGATAGGCTTCGCCATTTTCGGTGGGCCTGCGCTCGATTTGCGCCTTCTCCATTGGCGAGAGTTTCGCCTGCAATTCGCTCACGATTTGTTGCGCGAGATCAGTTTGAATGGCAAACACATCGGTCAAGTCGCGATCGTAATCTTCCGCCCAAAGGTGCTCGTCGGTGTCAGCGTTAATCAACTGCACATTCACGCGCACCCGATTGCCGATCGCGGCGAACGCTGCCTTCGAGAATGGTCGCCGACGCCCAGCGCCTTTCCGATTTCACGAACGTTGGACGTTTTCCCTCGATATGGCATGACCGACGTGCGTGAGATCACCTTCAGATCGCCGATCTTCCGACAAATTGGTAAGGACGTCATCCTGAATGCCGTCTGCAAAATAGGCGTTGTCTTGTTCGTCGCTCAGATTTTCAAATGGCAACACCGCAATCGACTTGTCGATCTTGTGCGCGGAGACGCGCGGCAGGAGAAAGAATCCGGCGGCAGCGGAAACGATCACGCCGACTGCGACAAGCATGAATGATGTTGCGGCGACGATGCGAGCTCGGCGGCGCCGCGACGGTGTGGCCTGAATTCCCTGCGCCGTAATGTCGAACGCCCAGCCAAGAATGAGCGCGATTGGAAAGCCGATCAGCAACAGGCACGATCACCAGGCGCAATGCCCAGTTTGGCAATTCCCACGCCGGAAACGCTGCCGAAGCAAGCTGAATGATGCCGCCACGCCGCGATGACATAAGCCACCGCCACCCGGTAAACCTTTCGCCGTTTCACCTCCTCGAAGAAACCGCTCATATGAAGAGACTTGGGTTTGTACGGATGATACTGCAACGGCACAGATTAGACAGAAAGAGGCGCCTGCAGCGTTCACTTAACGCCTGTAGCGAAAACCGTTTGGAAATGCGGGCTTTGTGTTTTCCCGCGAGACAACGCTGACTTCGATCTCTCGAAAGCCGCTTTTTTCCAGGAGCTGATGCAACTGCACTTCGCTGAAACCCGAGCCAGTGGTCTGCATAAAGTTCGCGAGCTTTTTCGAAGCCGATGACTCAACAGGTCGAGAATCACCAAGCCGGCCGCCGCGCTTCAAAATCGCGATGGGCCGCATGCAACAGCGCGCTCGGGATGAATGGCGTGATGCAACGCCTGGCTCAAAATCGCAAGATCGACACTGTTTTTTGCGATCGGCGGATCTTCAATGTCGCCGAGCCGGTATTCGAGATTTTTAAATCCATGTTTCTTCGCCAGCTCTGCGAGCCGAACTCGACCATCTTTGGGCGAATTGTCGACGGCGATGACTTTGCGCGCGTTTTTTGCCAGCAACTGAGACAGTGTTCCCTCACCTGCGCCCGAGGTCGGCCACAGTCAGCGGCGGGAGCAACGTGATCAGCGTGTGCGCCAGCGCTTTCCACGACCGGCCCGGCACGTAACTGCGGCCGAACTTCCCGGCGAGTTCATCGAAGTATTTCCGCGCTTTGTCCTGACGCTTGTGCAGAACAAGCTTGAGACTCGTGCGATCGCGCCGAGGTTTCCGGCAGTTCGCGCGCGAGCAGCCGGGTGATTTCTGCCACGCGCTCCCGCTGTGCGCTCTGCCCGTTGATGGTTCGCGCCGTAATAAACATTTTTCCCTACGCGCCGATCAGCCACGACGCCCGCCGCGTTTCAGCTGAGCGAGATGACTGGAGATGCGCGATTGGCCCATGCCCAAAATTTGCTGCAACTCCGCAACGGAAAGCTCTTCCTGCTCGAGCAGAAGCACCAGACGCAGCCGGGTCAGGTCTGCCAGCAATCGCAACAAATTAATGGTTGACGCCATCGTAGTGGCCAACGATATATCGACGCATCATGATCGGTCAATATGTCTGTCGAGACGCGATTGCAATCGTTAAATCGTTACAATCGTTGCAAGTGCCGTCGCGATTGCGTCCGACTGCTCGATTTAACGTTGTAACCCTTGCAACCTTTCACGTTCGCACCATGTCTCGCCGTTACATTTTTTCTTCCGAGTCCGTCACCGAAGGTCACCCAGATAAAGTTTGCGACACCATCAGTGATTCCATTCTCGACGCCTGCCTCGAGCAGGATCCATTGAGTCGCGTGGCGTGCGAGACGCTTGCCAAGGGAAACCTCGTCGTGCTGGCCGGCGAAATTACCAGCAACGCGAATGTTGACTTTGAGGAGCGGGTTCGCACCGCTATCCGCGACATTGGTTACGTAAACGGCGATTGTGCTTTTCACGCCGACACCTGCCGGGTGATTTGGGAGATGAGCGAGCAATCGCGCGACATCAAACAAGGTGTCGATGAGCGTCGCCGGCAGATGGAAAAGCTACTGCCGAGCAAGGCGCTGGCGATCAAGGGTTGATGTTTGGCTTTGCCTGCAATGAAACGCCGGAACTCATGCCGGCGCCGATCTCGTTCGCCCACAAACTCGGACGCGAGCTGACGCGCTTGCGAAAGTCAGGCGAAATACCATGGCTGCGTCCCGGATGCGCAAGACGCAGGTCTCGATCGAATACGACGGCTACAAGCCGGTGCGAGCCACAACAGTGCGTCGTTTCTTCGCAACACAGCGAAGACGTAAAGCAAAAAGAAGTCCGCGAGACGTTGATCGAACTTCTCATTAAGAAAGTCATTCCTGCCGAATGGCTGGATGCGAAGACAACGTATCTAGTCAATCCAACGGGCCGGTTCGTAATCGGCGGCCCTGAAGGCGATGCAGGCATCACGGGCCGCAAGATCATCTGCGACACCTACGGCGGAATGGGACGGCACGGCGGCGGCGCGTTTTCCGGAAAGGATCCGACGCAAGGTGGATCGCAGCGCGGCTTACATGGGCCGCTGGATAGCAAAGAATGTCGTAGCATCCGGTTTGGCGGATCGATGTGAAGTTCAGTTCGCCTACGCCATCGGTCATCCCGAGCCCGTTAGCGTCAGCGTCGATACCTTCTGCACCGGCAAAGTCGACGAGGAAAAACTTGAGCGGGCAATCTGGGAAGTTTTCAACTTCAAACCGGCGGAAATCATCAAGCAACTCAATCTGCTTCGTCCGATCTATCGCAAAACAACCAACTACGGTCATTTCGGACGCATCGATGATCTGGATGCGATAACTTGGGAAAACACGAACAAGGCGGAGGCGCTCAAGCAAGCTGTGAGATAGACACCCTGAACACTTTTATGAGCACAACAATCGCCGAATCGAAGACAAAACAGGATTACAAGGTCGCCGACATCTCATTGGCGGATTTCGGCCGAAAAGAAATTTCCATCGCGGAAAAGGAGATGCCAGGTCTGATGGCGATCCGGGAAAAGTACGCGCCGCAGAAACCGCTCGCCGGGTGTGCGCATCACTGGATCATTGCACATGACTGTGCAGACCGCTGTTCTGATCGAGACGCTTGTCGATCTCGGCGCCAGCGTGCGCTGGGCAAGCTGCAACATCTTCTCCACGCAAGATCATGCCGCCGCGGCTATCGCGAAAAGAGGCATCTCGGTGTTCGCGTGGAAAGGCGAATCACTGGAAGATTACTGGTGGTGCACTTATCGCGCGATTTCGCACCCGGAAGGCAAAGGTCCCCAACTGGTCGTCGATGATGGCGGCGACGCCACGTTGCTCATTCATAAAGGCTACGAGCTAGAGGAAGGCAGCGATTGGGCTAAAACGAAATCGGCGAACAAGGAAGAACAGGTCATCAAAGATTTGCTGCTCGAGATTCATCGAGAGAATCCATATCGCTGGCACGAGATCGTGAAGGATTGGCGCGGCGTTTCGGAGGAAACAACAACCGGCGTGCATCGACTCTACAAAATGCATCAGGAAAAGCGGCTGCTTGTTCCCGCGATCAATGTGAACGACTCGGTTACGAAGTCGAAGTTCGACAACCTGTACGGCTGCCGACATTCGCTTGTCGATGGACTGAACCGTGCGCTGGATGTGATGCTCGGTGGCAAAGTCGCTGTGGTGTGCGGATACGGCGACGTGGGCAAGGGTTGTGCCCAATCACTGCGCGGCCAGGGCGCGCGCGTTGTCATTACCGAGATCGATCCGATCAACGCGCTGCAAGCCGCGATGGAAGGCTACGAGGTCACGACGATCGAACAGACGCTGGGTCGCGGCGACATCTACATCAGCGCCAGCGGCAACATCGACGTCATCACGCTCGAACACATGCAGCGGATGAAAGATCAGGCGATCGTCGCCAACATCGGCCACTTCGATAATGAGATTCAGGTCGATGCGCTCAACGCAGCGCAAAGGCGTGAAGAAAACGAACATCAAACCGCAGGTGGATAAGTACACGTTCCCCGACGGGCACGAAATTTTCCTGCTGGCCGAAGGTCGCCTCGTAAACCTCGGTTGCGCCACCGGTCACCCGAGCTTCGTCATGTCCAATTCGTTTTCGAATCAGGTGCTGGCGCAGCTCGATCTCTGGAAAAATCGAGACAATTACAAAGTCGGCGTTTACGTGCTGCCGAAAAACTCGACGAAGAAGTCGCGCGCCTGCACCTGGAAAAAATCGGCGTCAAACTGACGAAGCTCTCCCAAAACAAGCCGATTACCTCGGCGTGCCGATCGAGGGGCCGTTCAAGTCAGAGCATTATCGATATTGAGGTTTGCGCGACGGCATACGCTTCCGGCGTGCAGAGGACTGCCCGCCCTACCCACTGCATCGCTTACGAAATCGTGACCTCTGGTAGGGCGCGTCACTCCGTGCGCGCCTCAGGTCACTGCCGCGGTTGTGGCGGCGTGACGATGGAGTCCGTCACGTGCAAACGAGTCACTCTTAGCTCGCCGATTTCCAGTCGCTTGATTTTTGCGCGGCCGATGACCAGCCGGCCAATCGCTATGAATCCGATCGCGACCGCGCTGAGCGCAACAGCGCCGACTGCTATCGCGCCGATGGATTGCGCACCCACTGCCAGGGCGCGAATTGCAATCGGCCCGAACTTGTTCGGCGCTTCCTCAATTTCGTTTGATTTCATCTCGTTAACTCTGCACTCGTGACTTCAACGTAGCTACAGTTTGATTGTCCGCCACGTCGCCATTTTCCTAAAATATGAACGCGCCGGTCTTTCTTCGCTGCGTCGGTGAGGATTTCCGTTTCAGTCCTCGGCGCCGCCAGCCAGACCGTGGATCCTGCGCCGTGAAAATCGAACATGATTTGTGACGCGCACGGCTCGCCGGCATACAGCCTAACCAACCCGACTTGATCGAAACGCGAACCGACCGCCGCCGCCTTGACCTGCGCCGGTGGTTTCTTTATCTGGGCGCAACCTGCCATTCCGGCCAGAGCGGCCCCTGCGATAAACGAATGTAATAAGAACTTTTCATACCGAAGAAATCAAACTGCTCGCGAACCGCGTCATTCTTTCAAACGCGACACATGACCGGCGGCGAGACGCCAGCGGCCGCTCTGTTTCACAAACGTATCGGTAAACTGAACAATGATGTCGATCCGGTTGACCTTGGGCGTTACCTTTTACTTTCGTCTTGCCCGTCACGATCGCAGTGTGCGCCACCGTAAACTCGCACCTTCATGTCGTAATTTTCAGAACACATCGTAATGGATTCTGCCACTTCTGGCGTCTTCGATATCGTCGGCGGCCGTGCTGACTTCACCTTTCGAGTTTGTTAGCGTGTAGTCGTCCGTTAGAAAATTTGCGATCTTCTCAGCGTCCCCCGCAAATACGCAACGCATCCGTCATGCTCGGCTTGAAGCACTGCGGCGCTCTCATCGGTCGGCGCCTGGGCGACGACCGCTGCGATACAGACCAAAGGGAAGATGAAGAAGAATTTCACCGGCCAAGCATAGCCTGCCGCGCGATCTTGTCCCCAGCAGAAACCGTAACACAGCCATCATGGCTGTTATGTCGAAGCAGGCATCTTGCCCGCACTGGGGAAAACTTAGCAGGCTGGGAAGCCTGCTCGACACTACCAGGCAAGATGCCTGAGCTACGCGCAACACGCGGCAATTTTACGCGCAAGATAAGCTGAGAAATAACCGGCATAACGCGTCTGCAAATCCGCGCGCTGCCAGTCTTTGCCGGTGAGAATCTTTCGGCAATTGGGCGCGCCGCATTTGCATTCGACTGAGTAATCATCGTCATCGGTCATCGCCCAATCGTGAGTGAGTTCTTCGCCAGCGCGGATGTGTCGCATGGCCACGAAGGTGATCTCACCGCGCATCCCGAGATTCGGATCGCATGAGTGATTTGAATACAGCATCGAGCACCTCACGCTCTTCCTCCGTGACGGGCGCGATGAACAAATCTTCGTCGATCTGAATTTCCACCGGGCCAAGCCGCGGCGAGATTTGTTCACGCAAAGTCTTTCGATCGACAATGTGCCCGCCCTTCACCGCGACGATTTCATCTTTCGCAATGTCCGCCGTGGCAAACAAACCGCGCCCATGGATATTACTCGCCCGCACTTCCGTTTTGGGAGAGCGATAAGAAAGCGGCATCATCGCGCAAAATAGCCAAGGTGGAACGCGTTGTCCTCAACGCGTTGGCATGCAGCTTGCCCGCCTGATATCTGCGCCTTCGGCGATTGCCAACATCGTCTTCGGAGAAGCCGATCCACCTGTATACTCTTGCGCACTTCCGTTTTCGGCGAGCGATAGGAGACGGCATCACCAATTCGGCGACAGATTAGTTGTAGAGGCGTTCGCCGGCGAACGCCTTGATTTGCAGTGGCAGGCGTGTCGCCTGCGTGATTCAATCCTGCGGCTGACAACAGCCGCCTCTACAGTGCTCGACTCCGCAATGAAATCTCGCCCGGCCGCGGTTATTTTCATTCTCGTCACGGTGACCCTCGACATCCTGGCGATGGGTTTGATCATCCCCGTTTTGCCGAAGCTGATTCTGGATTTTCTCGGCGGCGAGATGACCGATGCGGCGAAATGGAGCGCGCGGTTCGCGGTGGTCTTCGCGCTGATGCAGTTCTTCTTTTCGCCCTTGCTCGGAGTTTTGTCAGATCGGTTTGGCAGACGCCCGATCATCCTGCTCTCAAATCTCGGTCTCGGATTGGATTACATCGTGATGGCGATGGCGCCCACGTTGAGCTGGCTTTTCCTCGGCCGAATTATTTCCGGAATCACGACTTCAAGCATTCCGACCGCGATGGCTTACATCGCCGACGTTACGCCGAAAGAAAAACGAGCTGGAGCGTTCGGCCTGATCGGCGTGGCATTCGGCATCGGATTCACGTTCGGACCGGCAATTGGTGGATTGGCGGGCGATGTCAATCCGCGTCTCGCGTTTTGGATTGCAGCCGCTCTTAGTCTGGCGAATTGGCTCTGGGGTTACTTTTTCGTTCCGGAATCCTTGGCGCAAAATCAGCGTAAACAATTCGAGTTGCGGCGTGCGAATCCCGTCGGCTCACTCACGCTGTTGCGTTCTCATCACGAACTTTGGCGGCTGACCACGATCCAATTTCTAGCCTATCTCGCGCACAATGTGTTTAGCGTCTGGGCACTTTACGCCATTTATCGCTACAGCTGGAGCCAGGGAATGATCGGACTGTCGCTCATGATTGTCGGAATCGTCACCGCCGCGATTTCCGGCGGACTGACTGGCCGAATGGTGAAACGTTTCGGCGAAAAGCGGACGCTTTACATCGGCCAGTTTTTGGATCGAGCGGAATGCTTGTCGCCGGGCTGGCCAAAACGGGCGCGTGGTTGCTGGCTTCGATCCCGATCATTTCACTTTGGAATATTTCCATGCCAGCCGCGCAGAGCATGATGACTCATCGCGTCAGCGAGCGCGAGCAAGGCGAGTTGCAAGGCGCGCTCCAGAGCATGCGTTCGATCACGTTCATTATCGGCCCATGGTTATTCCTTCGAATTTTTGGATGGTTCATCGATCCGAAAAATCGCATTCACCTTCCAGGCGCGCCGTATTATCTCGCAGCCGCTCTTCTTTTAGCGCGATGCTGATGTCGACACGCATCAGGCAAACACCACTCCAATCACAAGCGGCCATGCCTGCCGAGCGTGCCGTTGGTGCCACCGGAGATCACCGCAACTGGCGCTGCGCCGATTACCGAAACGGAAGAAAATGTTTGAGTCCACTGCGGTGCTGGAACTATTTGGAGTGCGGTGACATGACACCGCTTTTAAAGCTCGCCACGGCGAGTCCGTCCTATGGCGGACGCGGACGTGTCCGCGCACTCCAAAGCCAACACTGGATATGAAAGCGAGTATGCGCTGTGTGGCCGTTGCGATTGCGATCTGTTCCTGGATTCGCGATCTCGAACCATTGCGCGTTCGCGGCGGTCGCAACGAAAAACGATTCGGCGCAAACCGGGTGCCCGTTTCATTCCAAACCTGCAAAAGCAAAAGGAACAATCGTCGCAGGTGCAGTGCTGCAAAGTCCTGCGTGCCGTTGTTCCAACTGATCACAAAGAGTTGGGCACGCAAGTGACGCGATTTTTCCGATATCGATTTTCCCGCTTCGAGGAGTGCAGGCTGCTCGCATATTTCTCGCGATGCGCTTGCGCCGCTGTTGCTCGACACGGGGCCGCCCGGCGCGATTCTCGTTCGCTGAATTGATCTTGCAGCGGAGCCTTCTCGCTCACGCTCCGCCATTTCGTCGCCTAACGAAGTCGCAATCCGCGATCGCGTTCTGTTTGTAGGGCAACCGCTGCCGCTTGCCATTTGCACGGACTGCGCAGGCCGACGCGCGCTGCCACTACAAACAGACGAAATGCAGAAAGACAATTTTAGTTCTAATCGCGAGCGCATTTGCGCTGGCGATCACGCGCTGATCGCGCAGCACGGTAGGAGCGATTGACCCGCAATCGCTCGCCTGCGGCACGACCTACGGCGCGGCAAGCGAGCAAGAGAAAAGCAGAAATACACGTGCCCGATGCATCCCGAAGTCGTAACGGATCATCCAGGCAATTGTCCGAAATGCGGAATGAAACTCGTGCCGATGAGCGAAAAGAAACGCTCAACGTCCAGACGCTCAACGCTCGCAACGCCGAACTCATCAGTCGCAGCATGATGCGCATCCGTCCAGTCGACATCATGCACGGCAGCCACGCGCATGCACACGACACCACATGAAGCGATGCACGATGGAAATGCATTCCATCCATCGATCTTGCCGATCCAATGAGCCGCGAAGGTTCAGGCACAAGCTGGCTGCCAGATTCGAGCGCCGATGTATGCGCAGAATGTTCATGTTCGATGACAACATGCTCATGTTGCACGGCGCGATTTTTCCGCGTTACACGAACGTCAGCACGCGACGCGGCGATGATCGGATCGATGCGCCGAACTGGATCATGGCGATGTATTCCCATCCGCTCGGCGACACCACGCAGTTCGGTGCGCGCCTGATGATGAGCCTCGATCCGCTCACCGAAGGCGGACGCGGTTATCCGCTTCTGTTTCAAAGCGGCGAATCGTGGCACGGCGAGCCGTTGCACGATCGGCAACATCCGCACGATCTCTTCGACGAACTTTCGTTCAGCCTGTCGCAGAAATTCGATCACGATCTCAGCGCGCTACGTCTATTTCGGTTATCCCGGGTGAACCGGCGCTCGGTCCGCCCGCATTCATGCATCGCCCATCAGCGATGGACGATCCCGACGCGCCGATCGGCCATCACTGGCAGGATTCGACGCACATCACGTTCGGCGTCGCCGACTGCTGGTCTCGCTTTGGCGAAATGTGAAAATTGAAGGCAGCATCTTCACTGGGCGCGAACCGGACGAAGACCGTTACGATTTCGACCGGCCGCGTTTCGATTCCTACAGCGGCCGCACTCTCCTGGAATCCGACCACGAAATCTGGCGCTGCAAGTTTCGCACGGTTACATCAAAAGTCCCGAAAGCGCTCGAGCCCGAGACCTGAAACGTCCATCGCACGACTGCGTCGGTCGATTTACAACCTCCCGCTCGGACACGATACCAACTGGTCGAACAGCTTCGTCTGGGGCCAAAACAACGCCACCGGCGAAGGCAAAACGCAATCGTTCCTGATCGAATCAAATTATCAGCGCGGCCGCGACACCGTTTATCTGCGTTGGGAACGCGTGGAAAAATCCGGCCACGAACTCGTCCTCAATGCCGCCGGATGAATCCGAAATTTTTCCAGTGAGCGGTTACACGATCGGTTACGTCCGCGACTTATCGCACGGCAACGGTATCGACATCGGGCTCGGCACCCAATTCACCATCAACGATCGCCCCGATCGCTCTCGATCGCTATTACGGCGACGATCTCGGTTACGCCTTTCAATTTTTTCTGCGCATCCGCCCCTCGCTGCACGGTCACGGTGCACACGAACACTCCGTGCATGCTGTCGCTGGACTGGAAAAATAAGCTAACAAAGCACGCCGTTGGCTGTAGGTGTGCACTGTCCTCAGCGCATCCCAAATGGCTATTCGTAAGTAAAATGGGTTTGGCGCGGATGACGCGCCAAACCCAGTAATCGCTCAGAGGTCGAATCTCGTTCAGACGTAATCGGTCAGAGCTCGAATCTCGTGCCAGCAGTCTCAGCACATAGAGTTACAAGTAACACGCCGTTTGGGTCATAGACCTTGACGGTTGCGGACCCCGTATTGGCGTCTCCTGTCGAATCCACGGTTGTTTCCCCCGCAATGATCGTCCAGCCCGTAAAGACGTTCTGAGGCATTAAACGTGAAGAATTTGAAGCGAAACGCATAGGTATTGTCAGTGGTATGGCGCCAAACACCTTCTCCAGGCGTCTTCAGAGCCTGCGGTGTCCCTGCGTTCGACTCCACCACCGTGCCTCCGCCGCGAATTCTATTAGTGACGGGAAGCTCCTTATCACGTGACCTGCGCAATCGGTTAGAGTTATCTGCATCTCCCAAGTCCCTTGAAGTCTTCCGCCTTGCGTGCCCTGCCCGGTCGCCGTTGCGGCAACCATGGTGAGTAACGCACAGGCGACCACTAAGGGAGCCATTATGCTCTTAACTAATTTTGTTTTCATAAGTGTTATTTCCTTTCATTGTTTTGGCCTTCCGTGACTTCTCGTCATTGAGAACTCATTTCTGGCCGTTCACTGATGTACTCCGTAAAATTTGGCGGTGCGTTACGCGGAAAGTGCAGAAGACTTGCAAACCGCGGATCACACGGATGTCACGAGTGTGTTCGGAAGCGATTGAAACCCCATGGGTGCTCCGCGAACCCACACCGACGAACACAGCGCACCAGGGCCGGCGCGTGCGCTACCCGGTCACTCGCGCTGGCAAGGGACGAGGACTCGCGAGTTCCTCGCCCCAACGGTTCCAATAGCGCTACGATTTACGGGCGCGGGACCGGTGTAGGTCGAGCAGCGGAGTCCGGGTGGCTGGACCCTTGGTGTCGGACTAGGCCGCGGTGTAGGGTCGTGGGGGTATGGCGTTGAGGGTAGGTGTTGCTGTGGCGTTGGAGTAGGTGTAGAGCGCAGACTGCACCTCCAAAGAGCCGACATCGATGCGGCCGTTCACCGCGCAGTCAAGCCCCGGGCCGCGCTGGTCGTCGCTGAGCGGCGGCGGGTGAAGTTTCCAGGTCGCCTGTATCGTCTTCGCGCCGGGGCCGCTGATGGTGACATCTTTGTCCACGTTCAGTTGGCCGCTAGTCAGCGTGATTCTCTGCCCGTTGAGTGACGAATCGAAATTGATCGTGTCGCCGTCGTTTGCCTTAACCAGCGCCTGACGCAGCGAGCCTGGGCCGCTGTCATTGGTGTTGATGACGGTGATCGTGTCTGCCGATGCAGCGCTTGTGCTAAGCAGGGTTGCGCCGGCGAAAAAGAGAGCAAGGACTGCTGCCCGGTAAGTGTTCGATCGGATCAGAAGTCCCGCACTTGTCGAAGCTGATGCGTGGACCTGCTGGTTTGACGCTGAGTATTTTGAGTTTTCATAATCTAATTTTTCTTTTCTTGTTTTCGCCTTCTTTGATTTTTCATCAGCTTAAGAACTCATTTGTGGCTGTTCACTGAGTACTCCGTAAAATTTTGCGGTGCGTTACGGGGAAAATTGCAGAAGGCTCAGAACCGCGGGCTGCACGGATGAAACGAATCGGCTCTTGGCTGGCAGCCTGGCGCGGTCGGCTGCGATTGCGCACGCAGATGCGGGGCGCGCCCGGCGTCGCAGCCCTAACCATTCACCGAGACCAGATCTGTATCCGCGTGATCATTGCAGATCCGTGAGTCGGATAGGCTGCTCTCCAGCGCGGTTAGAACCTTCTCTTTAGCTGAGGTGCATACCAGAACCGGCCTTTGATCGTGGCAAGCGATGCGTCGTAGCCACTCTCGAGCGCCGGCTACAAACGGCGGGTCTTCGTCGAACACGTTCTGCATTCCAAGGGAAATCGTGGTGTTATTCAACCAAGCGCCCCATCCACAGGGATTGTATTCGGCCGTGGATACAGGCATGACATTTTTCTCCTTGCCGTCCTTCATCTTGACATTTTTACCTCCATCCTTGGCAAAGCCAGGCACTGGCGGCCGGAGCCGGCGGCGGCAGGTTGAACGTGTAGTGACGCAATCAGATCGAGCGTAATCCACTCCCGCACTTTCCGCGCGCGCCAGAGGCGTAAGGCCCACTTCTGGGCATTTGTGGTTTGGGCGAGCCGGTCAGACTGACATTGTCATCTTCGTATTGGCCGGTGTAGTGGACTACCGCGCCAACATCCAAACCCTGCATCCATGTATCGGCCGGGCCGTCGTAGAACAGACTGAAATTGGCGCGGTTCCATGGCAGCGAGCCGGTCAGGGTGAATCCCGGCGGTATAACTTCGCCCGCGATACCGAACCGTTTTGTAGTCAGGCGCAATCTGAAGCTCAGCCCGGGATAGCCACGTGCCGTTGAGCGTTGCCGTCAGTCTGCCAAAATCGCCGTGACCAAAGATCGAAGAATCCAGAATATAGATCGCTTCGTAGTCGAGACCTTCAAAGATCGCGCCTGTAAGATTTTCGTTGGGATCAATGACCAGGATGATTCGTCCCGGTTCACCAGGAATCGCAGGAGGACCACGGAAAACCAGACCGGGGATATTATTATCGACAATGAATTGCGAACCGAGGAACGACGTGATCGATCGCATATCGATATGCCACCAATCGGCGCTGAGCGTCAGGCCCTTGATCCATTTCGGGCTGTAAACGGCCCCGTAAGACCATTCATAGGCCACCTCCGGCTGTAGGTTGGGATTTCCTAAAACGCGTCCTTCCGAGCCGTAGAACGATCCTGCAAAAGTGGATCGACGAATCCCTATCGGACCTCCTGTGGAAGCGGGTGAAATCTCCGATAGAGCCGGAGCATGAAACGCTTCGGTGTAGCTGCCGCGCAAGGTAAGCGCGCCGATATATTTTGGATCAAGCGGCTGCCAGCGAACCGAGACCTTTGGCTTCTGCGCGTTATACTGGCTGTGCGCCGCCGGCTGAAAGGGGAACGCTGCAGAAGGTAGAACTGCAGAGGTGTTCTGGCTGTACCATTCCTCGCGTTCGGCAAAGTCAACCTCGAAGCTGTAGAAACCGGGGAAGTTCCACGTCGGGCTGGTGAAAGGTACGCGCACTTCCTGGTAGATTGACCAAACATCCCGGTTCACTCTGGCGCTTCCACCATTCGTCGAGCCAATGCTTTGAAACGTTGTATTGAGCGAGTCACGATCGAGCGCCCACCTCGGCGCATCATACTCACCGCCAAGAGCAAATGAGACCGGCCCGGCGGGAAGGTTGAACAGGTCGCCGTTAACAGTGGCATAGCCTATGGGCAACTCATATTCGCCCGAGTTATGCAGAGTTAACATAAACTCTCGCTCTGGCCGCCTTGGTGTTGTGAGCATTGAAATTCAGGAACGGATCAAATGCCGTAGCTGGATCCGTATCCAAAAGTGCTTCCCGCAATCCAGGCTCGCTGACTGCACCGGTAGACAAGTGCTGCCCCTCGTTCCGGGAATAACGGAAACCCAGTCTCCCAGTTCCACGTCTTGAAATAATCGCCAAATTCTCCCATCTCGCCGCGCAGGCCAACATCGAATAGATAATCGTGGTAAGTGAACTTTTCGTGTCTCGGACCGGTGTCGTTAACGCCGCGAAAACCGAACTCCGGTAGTTACCGGGAGACCGCTTCCATCGGGAAAGAAACCTGGAATGGTCGCATCGGCGACCGTGAAGGGGTTAAACGGATTCTGAATTGGCACACTGAAGGCGCGCGGACTAAAAGGCCCATTCGTGCCTGGGATCTTGAATGGATCGGGAATAATCGGCACCGCTGCGACGGACGAATCGAAAAATGAGCGGACCATACTTGAAATCGGAAAACACCTGTCAGGTATTTGTCGCAGATGTCGCGAATGAACGAGCCGTAAAAACTCTGACGATCAGCCGGCGGAAGCTCTGGCGTTATAGCCGCGAAGTTATAGAAGAAGTAATCGCCGCCTCCCTTATAATCAGTGCCGAACTGTGGAAAGAATTGGAACGCATGCGGGCCAATGATTCCGGGAGCGCCTGGATATGCATTGGGATTAACCACGAGCGATCGGATGTCTTATAAAATGGAGAAGTTCGCCGCATTTGGTGCCGAGTGCGGAAGGGGCGTGTTCACGCCGGGTAGCGGTACACCGCCTGGACCGAAAAACATGCTCGGTCGCAAGCGGAACCCAACAAGAAGCAGTCTACGCTACGCTGCCGCCGAGTCCACCGAACTCGCGATCATCGAATCCTCCCACGGGTATGTAAAACGCGTTAGCCGTCAGGTCCCGGTCGCGACTAAAGAGGCCGCCGGTACGTTCCCAGAAATCGGCAATGACCACGATCTCGGTCTTGTCATCTCCGGTGCCGGCTTTGATCCATGCCTCCCATTCGCCCATGTCGTTGGACGCTCCAAGGTTGGTGTTCCCATAGCTGCCGCCGATCTCCAGACCACGGAACTTGTGGACTCAAAAGAAGTTAACCACGCCGGCGATCGCGTCCGATCCATACACAGCCGAGGCGCCATCCTTCAGGATGTCGATGTGATCAATCATCGGAAAGGGAATCAGGTTAATGTCCACGCCTCCGCTGAACCCGACGGCGTTCAACGAACCAAGGGCGACACGTTTTCCGTCAACGAGCACCAGGGTTTCTTTGGACAACAAGCCGCGCAGGTTGAATTGAACGGTGCCGTCCCCGCCAGTGGCGAGCGTTCAGGTTCTTCGGTTCCCCCCGCCTCCTGCGGCAGAAACGTTGTCAGGTCCGTTGCATTGCGAATGCCCAGCTTTTCGATGTCCGCCGGACGATGCGTATCCACCGGATTTGGGCCGACTTCTTCGGCGGTCGGGAATGTTCGAGCCAGTGACAATGACGCGTTCCACTTCGGCCGTCGCGCCCGTCGCCACTTGGGCCGGAGGCGGCGGCTGCTACCGCCGCCAGCACAATCGCTTGAGCGGGAATCTCGGGAGACGATCAACAGGTTAACGCCGATAGCGGCGGCGAAGGCCGTTTGACGTATCGCCAGCCGCATTAGGCTACGCTTTCATTGACAGCTGCTCCCCTGGTCCGTCAGGTCCGCTGGAGGTCTGGGTCTAGCGCAACTCGACTACATCGCGCAAGCTGGATCGAGCCGATCCACTTCCAGTGCTGGCCAAGGCAGATCCGGCCTCAGCCGACATCGCGAACGCGATGCGCGCCGCGTGCCACCACTCCCGCATGCCGAGAACGCAGGGCGTTACTTTGGAAACCATTTCTTTCGGGCGCTAAGGAGGCGACGATTTTTCGAAAGCGCGGATTGCCGCGCAAGGGATCCCACATCGGATCAAGCGCAACTCGCCATAACTTGGACCGCCCGGAATTTTAGTGACGGCTTCAAGTTGCTCAAGCGCCAGGTCAGGTTCGCCCGCCCAGGCACAGATCATGGCAAACGACGTTTTCATAGATGCCTCATTAGTAGATGACCCGAACATTGGGTCTTGGGCGGTGGGCAGGGCGCGTGCGCGCAGTTCCATCGCGCGCCGGCCTTCGCTCAGCGCCTCTTCTTTTCTTCCCAAGGCTGCATCGATCAGCCCGAGATCAGAAAGTAGATCCATGTTATCAGGGTGAATACGTAGCTCTTCCTCCAGCTTTGTGCGCACCTTCGTAAAGGCAGCGCGCGCAGCCGCGGCGTCTCCTTTCAACCGAGCAACCACGCCTAGCGAAAAGTCACGGCTACCTTGAGTGAAACCGGCGTCGAGCGTCTGCTTCAGGGAGCGCCGCCGCGATGCTACCAGCGGCGTCCAAGTCGCGATCCAGACAAAGCAAGGTCTAGGCGCATGCCCGCGATCACATGGATCTTCCGCTGACGCCAGGTTCATTGGCCAGGGCCTTTTCAATTGCAGCACGCAAAGGCCTCGTGTCCGCTCGCCTATCTTGTTCGATGCCAGCACGAATGATCCGCGGTTTGTTGCGGTCTGGTTGAAGTGCAATGATACGATCCATAGCTCTGGCCATTTGATCATAGTCGTGCAGCCGCAGGTAGGTCGTTGCGAGGGTAATCAGGTAAGGGATATTTCGAGGATCGAGCTCACATGCGCGCTCGAGATTGTGTGTGGCCTCAGCCCAGCGACCTTCACGACGGTCAATCAATCCAGCTAACTCGTAAAGCTCGCGGGTTATTGGGTAAACTCTGTTGAGCAAGAGCAAGTTCGGCGCGGGCGCGGTCGTAATCGGAATATCCCCAGTAGAGATGCCAGCCCAGCGCCAGGTGCGCTTCCCCCGAATCCGGCCTCAACCGAAATGCAGAATCTATGGCCGACTTTGCCAGGGCCAAGCGAGCCGGGCTGTGGTCAATCTCTTGCTGATAAATCAAATCGTGCACGAAAGGCTAGCTGGCAATAGGCGAGAAAGAAGTTAGGATCACGAGCAACTGCCTTGTTAAGCAGTTCCACAGCCTCGGAACGATCCACGAAATTCGCCGTGGGAGGGCAACTGGGCGTTGTAAATTAGGGAGACAGCGCGGACATAAAAATCGTAGGCGACCAGGTCCTGCAGTTGGTCTTTCTTCAACAGACGCCTTCTCACTGGCTGACAGCCTGGCGTGAAGGTGCTCGGCAACTTTTTGCGCGATCTCAGCTTTGGATTGCGAACAAATCATTCAAATCGCGGTCGTATTGCTCGGCCCAGACGTGCGTGTCCGTGCGCGTGTCGATCAACTGCGCGTTCAGACGAAGATGCGTGCCGGCTCTGCGGACGCTGCCCTCCAGAACATGAGACACTCGCAGATCATTTCCGATCTGACGCACATTTCGTTTGCCGCGATATTCCATCACGCTGGTCCGGCTGATGACTTTCAGGTCGCCGATCTTCGCCAGCTTGGTCAAAATGTCGTCCTGCACACCATCGGCGAAGGCCGCGTTCTCTTTCTGCTCGCTCAGATTTTCAAACGGCAGAACGGCGATTCCAGTTGTTACCGGACGGCGGACTAAATTCGCTTTTCCAAATGATTCCATCCTACGACCGCAGCCAACGCGACCAGTGACGTTGCCAGCAGCGCGCTGGTTGGATTGCGTTCGCACCCATTTTCTGCCACGAGCGAACGATGCCAGTGTGCCGCGCTACGATCGGCTCATGCTTTAGCCAGCGTTCAAGATCTTCAGCCAGCGCGAGAGCGGACGAGTAGCGGCGCTTTGGATCTTTCTCGAGACACTTGAGACAGATTGTCGATGAGATCGCGATCTATTTTCGGATTTAAGAGGCGCGGTTGCTGCGGCTCGGTGTCCAACAGTAACTTGATCGTCTCGTAGGTTGCTCCACCGGCAAACGGCGGCTGACCGGTGAGCAATTGGTAAAGCACTGCGCCAAGTCCATAGACATCTGTGACGCTGCTGACAGCCGCGTTGTTTCCGACGGCCTGTTCTGGCGCCATGTAACTGGGCGTGCCCAGAACGTCCAGCGTGTGCGTGACACTGCTTTCAGATTCGACTAATCGGGCAAGACCAAAATCGGTAAGATGCGGTTCGCCTTTTGCATCCAGCAGAATGTTTCCCGGCTTGATGTCGCGATGGAGAATTCCGTGTTCATGCGCGTAATGCACAGTGCGTGCGACCTTCGCGATCAATTCCACCGCGCGCCGAATCGGCATCGGCTCGCGCCTGGCCACTTCGTCGAGTTGTCCGCCTTCGACGAACTTCATGCTGAAGTAGCACGAGCCATCGCGCTCGCCGACTTCGTGGATCGGAACGATACCGGGATGCTCCAAGCGCGCGGCGGCTTCTGCTTCAAGGCGAAAGCGTTTCAGGTGCGCTTTGCTCGCCCACTGACCAAGGCTGATGACTTTTAAGTGCTACTGTGCGGTTGAGACTCTTTCTGCCGCGCACGAAACACCACGCCCTGACCGCCGCGACCGACTTCTTCCAGCAATTCGTAATCGCCCAGCTCTCCGAGCAGCTCGGCGGCGCTGCGCTGTCGTTTTGTTGTTGAGACGCTGCATGCGCGATCATCAGCGTGCTGTAGCCGGTATCGCTGATGCCGGCCGGGGCTCGGACATCGCCGCCGGCTACAGCCGCGTCCGGAAGAATTGCCGAAGCGCACTGTTCAGCACGCATCTGGGGCAAAAGCCCTTCCGGCACGTCGGAAAAGATCTTGGCGCCGCACTTCCGGCAAATTCTGATTACCCTGATCATAGACACCAATTTCACGAATTCACACCAATTAAGTCCGAAGACTCACCAAGCCTCGTTTGTGACAATTCGTGGAATTCGTGTCCCTATGCTCCTCCTGTACTCCGCAAGATTCTCTCATACGTTACGCGGACACGAAGCTCACCAACTCAGACCGATTGAGACACGAATTTCACGAATTTACACGAATTAACATTGTTCAGACATTCGATGACGCCATTCGTGATCACATTCGTGTAATTCGTGTCTGTATCTCGTCATTCGTGTCTATAAAATGACGCGTTTCCATTCCAGCGACATCGCCGCCGAAATTGACCAACAGACCGACGCGAAGTTTCGAGGCAGCCAGATAGTTCAACACTTGTTTGATGTGCGAGTCGGTCAGTCTTTCGACAGCTTTGGCTTCAAAGAGAATTTTATCCCAGACAACAAAATCAGCGTAGTAATAGTGAGGCAGGATAACTCCCTTGTGCGTAATTTCGTAGTTTTTCTCGCGTGAAAACGGAATTCCAGCACGAGTCAGTTCAACAACGAGAGCGTCCTTGTAGATGACTTCGTCGTGGCCCTTTCCCAACTCGCGATGAATCTCCATGCAAAGACCGACGAGTTGAAAAATCTCTTCCTTGTAGAGCAGTTCAGACACAAATGGATTGAAGCACACGAATTTCACGAAGTTCGCGAAGTTCGGCAGGCTGGACACTAATTCGCGAATACGTCATTGATTATCATGGCACTTCAGTGCAGCCTTCCTGATAATTCGTGGCAATTCGTGTAATTCGTGTCTAGCCTTCGTGTAATTCGTGTCTTTACGCTCTCGAGCACCGCAATGAGATGGCGCAGCTCGTCTTCGATGTCGCCGGGTGTCGCAACGGTGTTGGCAATCTCCTCTCGCAATAACGACTTGGTAGCGCTGCCGAAATCTGGTAGAACGCCTGGCGGATCGCATTCTCGGTCATCCCCAAGCGCGCGGCGATCTCCGCCTGTGACGGCGAGCCCGGTTCATCGGGTAGCAATTCCTTTAACGAATCAAACAACGCGGCATTATCCGCCGCGAGGTATTCATCCTTTAATCGGCTGAGCACGCGCTCCAGCACCGTCAAAGCCCAGCGGCGTTCGTAAATCATTTCGGCAGTCATTGGATCTGCTGGTTCCATCTCGATCCGGTCCTCAGCACGCGAATTCTTCCAACGGGATAGAGCCGTTGTCCTTTTCCTCGCTTGATCGCCATCGCCCGACGCTGCCTCGTTGGCGAGAAAATATTTTAGTGCCCCAAGCAGAAAGGAACCGAAGTCGTCCCTTTTCCTTGCGGACAGGCGTCAGCAATACGTAAC
>ERZ1370068.4076-contig-317_pt1 | contig 30906 bp, 33 predicted proteins | sample MGYA00561227_ERZ1370068 | MGnify/ENA primary metagenome ERZ1370068 (study PRJEB38410, sample SAMEA6850437) | metagenome | study: Metagenomic assessment of the ecological functions of the soil: analysis of the soil microbiota associated with the...
GGTTACGCATTGCTATCGGCTTTGACTTTCCACAGGTGGCGAGTTCGCACCCGGAACCATTGCACTGGTCACCCTCAGCTCCGCCAGGAAGGTCGCAGAAGGTAGTCGCCCTAAACGGCGCAAGGTCGCCAGGACGCCGGGACAACCTGACGCTCATCCTGGCCGAGTCCTACGGCAACAAGCTGACTGCCTTTCGACATTGCGGCTGACGGCAGCTCCTCGAACTGCTCGGCTGTAGTCGACCCTCCGTGACGGCGCCTGACGGCACCATGCCCGGATGAGAAGGCCATCTGGTGCATGACGTGCCCAACAAGCGCTGCGTACAGTGGTTCGCGAAGGTGGCGAGGTAACAGACCATCCACCTCGACCGCGGCTGCTTCTGCCCGCGCGCCGAGGAATGGGCAAGAGAACGCTGTTCCTGACGGCGAACGACCGGAGCGGCCCCGCTGAACATGACAGTATGGGCGCATGGGGCCAAGTGCTAACCGCTGAGGCGCTCAAAATGTAGCCGTAAGGCTGGTAGCCGCAAAGCGGCCCGGCCTACACTTCGGCCTACCTGGCCGGTGCTACACGACCGTGTCGAAGCGATCCGCGGCTGGCATGTCCGGCCGCGCTCAATTGACGAAGAGGCAAGCCAGATCGAGCCCGAAGACCAATCGGCAGCAGCCCGAGTCCCGTCGCCACCGGATCCGGCCCGGGCAGGCCGAGCGCGACCACCGCGACGATGGAAGTAAGCCGAGCGCGGCGATTCTGCCGAGACGTCGCCGATGACAGCACACCGATGCTCACCAGGCCGAGCACGACCATCGGCAGCTCGAACACGATCACGATCCCAGAGCAGCATGGTGGCGGTGAATGCGTAGTACGGCTTCGCCTGGATCAGGTGCGTGAAGTGCGTGTCGTCGTAGTTCGTCAGCCAGTGCAAGGCCCGCGGGAGCAGGATCCAGTAACCGAATGCGAGCCCTGTCACGCCGAGGGCCGTGGCGAACGCGACCAGCCCGAGCACGCGCCGTTCGATCGACGGGTCGAAGGCGGGCGCCGAGGAACGACCAGCAGCTGCCACAGGATCACCGGCAGCGCCAGCAGGAAGCCTGCGTAGACGCTCACCGTCACCGAGACGCGTGAACGGCTCGGCGACCTGCGCGTCACCGGCCCGCCGCCGGTCGGCGGGCAACGCGTGGTTCAGACCAATCGAGAACGTGGCCGTGAAGACGCGAACGCGACGATCGTCGTAAGCGCGAGCGCGCCGAGCACGATGATGATCCGCCAGCGCAGCTCTTCCGAGGTGCTCGACGAACGTCGCGCTCCTCGCTGTGCGGAGACGCCGCGGCAGGCCACCATCTAGCGGCTAGACCGTGGTCTCGTGCTCGTCGGCGCACCGCGGCAGCTCGCCTCGACGGGCGCAGGCGAGCTCCGGCCGGCTTGTCCGAGTCGCCCACCGAGTCCTTGAACTCGCGCATCCCGAGCCGAGCGATCGCCCGATCTCCGGCAGCCGCCTTGCACCGAAGAGCAACAATGCGATCAGCAGTAGCAGCGACGATGATGCGCTGGGCTGGTCCAACCGGTCATGTGTCCTCCTTGTTCAGATCTGGCCGAGCGAATTGCGTCCTTCCTGACCGAGCGAAGGACGCAATCCCGTTACGGCCGCAAGTCGTGGGTACGATCGCCCCCGTCACTTGCCGAGCCGCGTCCGCGGCCTTTGCGAGTTCAGTGATGACGGTGACGAACTGCTGGACTGTCCGATGAAGAGCCCGTCGGCGGTCAGGGCCTTGACCGCGCCCATGGCGGCGCCCGTCGGTCTGGGTCGGGCGGATGATCGAGACGATCGGGAACTTGCGATCGAGGAAGATCGTCGGCTCCGGCATGATCAGGTTGGTCTGCGTCAGCTCACCGTCGGCGTTGAGGTCGGGGAAGACCAGACCGTTCGTCGGGTCGGTGAGCGGCGGCGCGTTGCCGGCTTTGTCCTGCCAGGTCTGGAAGTGCATCGATCTCGGTAGCCGCCGATGCTGAGCAGGATGCGCAGCACCTCGGGGTGGGTGACCCGCTGGGCGAGCTGGGCGTAGAGGCTGGTACCGCCCTGCTCGATGAAGGCGAAGTGGAAGCCGGCCGTGTTGGCGATCGCCTGCAGGTGGTCGGGCGGGGCGAGGTCGGCGTCGCTGCGCGGGATCGCCGGGAACTGGCCCGCGGCGAGGCCGGGGACGGCGCTTGCGGAGGCGTCGCCGAAGTCGGGGTTCTGCGAGTCGCTGCGGTAGCGCGTCCAGAAGCTGGTGTCGACGGTCAGCTGCATCAGGTTGGTGAGCCGTCCGATCTGCTGCGCGCCGGTCGCCTGGCTGCTGGGCAGGGTGCGGAACTTGTCCAGGTTGACCGGTCTGTGCGCCGTGCGCCTTCAGGTAGGCGTTGATGAAGGCGGCGTGGCTGATCTCGTCGTCGGTGTTGTCGTGGATGTACTGGTCCATGTCCTCGTCCAGCACAGCGACCGCCTCGTGCGTAGGCCGGGTTGCCGCTGCCGCCGGGGACCTCGCCGTCCTGGATCCCGGCGAGCTCGTTGTACTGCTGCCACAGATCGGTCTCGATGATCTCGGCCGCAGCCAGGAAGCGGAGAATCGCCGCGTCGCCCGTCAGGCCGCCCCTGGGCCAGCCTTCGGGCGCAGGTTTCCGACGGGGGCCTCCGGTAGCTCGAGCAACAGGCCTCCCGCGGCCAGGCTGCTTGCTCCAGCCGCGGCGCCCTTCAGCAGGAAGGAACGGCGGCTGGTCAGGTCGCGCGACCGTTGCTTGCTTCCATCATCTTCTCTCTCCGATCGGCCCGTCATCGGGCGGTGGCCCCGGCGGGCTGGTGTCGTTCCACGTTCGCGACAGGCGCCGGGTCTGCTCATCCCCGAGAGCGCCAAACGTCGATTGCCGCTTCCGGAAATCCCCGCACCCTGCTAACGGCTAAAGCCCTGGTCGGGGCGCCGATTCAGCGCCGCCTGCTCGAGATCGCTGCTTCCGCTGCACGGCACCGCGCCCGTGAACGACTAGATGACGGCCGCGTCACCGCGCGGGTTCGCCTGCCCATCCGGAGTTCGGGCTACCCCGGACCCAGGGATCGCAAACGCAGCCCACGGCGAGAGAAATCACGCGCATCATCAGCTGTCCTCGAGATCGCGACTCCACGGGGCCAGCCCGCGCCCACCTGGGCATCCGGCCGAGGCTGCGCGCGCGGCGCTCGTCCTCGGTCACGGGTGGGCCGGCGGAGGGGCCGAGGCGCCTGATCTCGTGGCGGCGACGGAGGCGGCGCAAGCGGAGGCGATCAGCGTCGTGCCGGTCGAGCAGGCCCTACCGCGTCGCAGGCGCTGCCGCCCCACCCGGCCTCCCGCGCAGCTCGACGAGGCTTGATCGCGGTCATCGGAAGCCCTCCGCGCGGACGAGTTGAGCGAGCTGCAGTTGATCGTCGGCGGGCCGCTCGCTCGGCGCCCGCGTCGCTTTGCCGCACCGTCGAGGCGACCGTGGAGCCGTGGCGGTCCTCTCGCCTGGCGTTCCCGCTCGAGCCGCCCCGCCGCGCGGGCAAGCCACCGCAGAGCCGGCTGCCCGAGCTCGAGGCGGTACCGGAAGCTCCCGACGCTGGTCGTCCAGGGCGAGCGCGATCCGTTCGGGATGCCGCCTGCCCGGCTGCCACGCGAGGTCGTGTCGGTTCCGGGCGACCGCGGGCTCCTCGTGCGGGATCTCCGGGCCGTCGCCGCAGCCGTCCGGAGCGTGGCCGCTTGCCGAGGTCAGTGCTCGGCCACTGAGTACCCGACCGCGAGGGAAATCGCCGCGTTCGTCCGGAGCTCGTCCAGACGCAAGCTCGATCCGCCGGGGCAGCAGAGGCGCGCCGCCACCCAGCGTGACCGGCGCGATCGACACGATCACCTCGTCCAGCAGCCCCGCGTCGGCGAACTGGCCGGCCAGGTCTCCCCCGCCGACGATCCAGACGTTCCGGTCGCCGGCGGCGCCGACCATCTCCTCGTGCACGGCTGCGACGTCGCGCGCTCGTGAACTCGATCCGCGCGTCGGGGACGACCGGCAGCTGCCGGTGCGTGAAGACCCAGCACGGGATGTCGTACGGCCACTTCCACTCCGCCGGATCCTTGCCCGCGAACTCGTGGTCGAGGATCCATTCGTAGCGTCGTCGACCCCATCGCCATCGCACCGACGCCGGCGATGAACTCGCCGTAGTTCAGCGGCCCGTCGCTCCTCGCGCTCGCGGGTGAACAGCCAGTCCAGCGAGTTGTCGGGGTCGGCGATGAAGCCGTCGGGAGACTGGTCGCGGCGGTGTAGTACCGAGTGAGGCCCGCAGGTTGACCGGAATCGGCGCTTCCCGCTAGCGAGGGTTTCAGTTTGGACGCTGGCGGCGATGCCGAGCGCCCAGCTCGCAGGAGCCCACCGTATCTAGGACAAGTCGGGCTTTCAGAAGGAGTGAAACAGAGAACGAGCCCACGCTTCACCAGCGAAGATCGCCCCTCGGCCTCGCTTCGCGCGATCGTCGTCGTGGCGAGCCAGACGTTTTCGTCCACCGTCACGGGGCCGGTCGACCTTCGAGTCAGCCCTCGGTGCGTGCTTCAGGCTCCTGGCGCTCGTCCAGCTCGACCGCCGCCGCGGCCAGCATGCAGCGGCTGCTCGATGCGGGCGACCGGCGGGCTCGCGCCTGGTCGGCCGTGGCTTCCGTCGTGTACGCCGGCACGACGCTGACCTGAAGCCTTCATTCGGCGAGGGCCTTTGGCTTCGCGTCGGCCCCTGCCCGGGCTCGTCGCACACGAGCTGAAGACCGAGCGCGTCGTGCATGCGTCTCGAGCCGATTCCCGCGGAGGCGCACAAGCGGGCGACCGAGCCGAAGAGCCTGGCTGCCATGCCCGGAACAGGTGGCCCCCCGCTGAGAGGCGGGCGACCGCCCCCGCCCCCGCAGGCGGCCGAACGCGCCTGCTCAGCTTCGACATAAGCGAAAGCGGCGACGTTGTACTTCGTCACCGACGTGCGCTGGACCCGGGGTGTCGCCGGCTTCGGCATCGCGCTGAGGATCTCGTCACCCCCTTGCGGTAGTCGTCCTCCGAATCGAAGAAGATGACCACGAGCGACTTTCGGCCTGGGGGTCGTGAAGCACGACGAGCCGCTGGAAGGAACCCCCTCCGGCGGCTCCCCTCCCTGCATCTCGCGCTGCGTCCATCTCGTCCATCCGGTCCTTGCTGACCCCGTCGAAGGTCACAACGCGTGCGAGTGCTCATCTCGGGCCTCCTGATCGATTGCGGCAACCCTACGCCTCGGCGCGTGCGGCGACCTCCTTGGCCCGGTCGGCCATTGGCCGGGGCCTGCAGTCCCGGATGGAATCGTCCCGAAACGTCAGCGCGAGCGCCACCGGTTTGAAAATAGTCCCCGTTCCGGGACAGTCCCCACCTGGTCTCGGTAGGACTGTCCCTGAAGGGGCCGTCCCCAAACTCATGCGGTGCCAATTGGTTGGAGGGAGAAACTCGACCCTAGACAATCGCCGAAGCGTCACTGAGCTATGGTGAGCTGCTCGGTACCGGGGTGCTTCTCGATGTAGTAGGCGATGAACGGGCAGAGGGGAACGACCCGCGGTTCTCCTTGGCCGTGCCAGGCCAGCGCCGCCTCGGCGAGGCGGCTGCCGAGCGCCGCGGCCTGCGCACGACTCGTCGACTTCGGTGTGCGTGAACGCGATGCGCCCTCGCGGCGCCGGTAGGCGGCGAGGCCGACCAGACGGGCCGCCGAGCCGGAGCTCGTATCGACTCGCTGCCGGCACGTGGACGACCTCCCGCCTCTGCAGATCGGATCCGCTCGGTGGCCTCCAGCTCAGTCCTTCCGGCCCGCGGAAATACCGAGCAACTGTCCGGGGACATCCGGATTCGCGTGCGTCGCGGTGGGCACCGAACCGCCGGCGGTGCCCGGCGGCGTCTCGCGAGGGTTCGCGCTCCGCAGGTGCGCGAAGATCTCGCGTGCCGCTGGAAGAACCGGCCGTCCTCGGTCCGCAGAACGGAATCTGATCCGTGTCGGCAATCGCTTTCAATTCCAGTTCGATCCTTGGGCCATGGCTCGACCTGCCGGGCGACGAAGTCGAGTCCGAGCTCGGTCGCGGACCTCCCGCACGGCAGACGAGAAGGGGCACCACTCCGTCTGGTACAGGTTAGCGCCGCCTCAGCCACGGTTGAGACGAGCGGTCAGACTGGTGAGACGGGCAGCGAGATAGCTGCGCAGCGGGGGTCGTGCTTTTCGGCGAGGCAGGTAGAGCAGCGCGTGCAAGTTCGCGCGCTCTTCGTCGCTCAGCGGCGGAGGAAGTCGTCCTCGATCTCCTTCGAAAGCGCTCGCAGCTCGTCGGAGCGTCTTCTCTCCATCCGCGGTCAGTCGGACGATGTGCCGGCGCCGGTCGTTGGGATCGCGACGGCGTTCGACCAGCCGCGCTCCCTCGAGCTCGTCGAGCAGTCCGACCAGCTGGCCGCGGTCGTAGCCCAGTGCGTCGGCGATCGCACCCTGGGTCTCGCTCTGAGCGCTCGCCGAGCACGGTCAGGATTCCATGATGGTACGGATGAAGGCCTGTCTGCTCGTACGCCTTCATCGCTTGGTCCTGACGCTGATGCCCCAGCGCGCTTGAGGCAGTGAAGGTGGCAGACGCCACGAGCTCCTCTGGCAGCCGGGGAAGCACGGGCGAAGTTGGCACGGGGGTGCTTGTGGGTGCGCTCATGCGAAAGGATTAGCGCGCGCAAGCGTTGTCATGCTGTATAGTTGTGAGCTCCGTCAACGATTTTGGAGGTCAACCAGTGGGCAGCAGCCACCAGCAGCGACCGACGCTGGAGCGCACTGCGCTCTGATCGTCACCGCGCAGTTCATGGTCATCCTCGACGTCGCGATCGTGAACGTCGCGCTGCCGTCGATCAAGTCGGATCTCAGCTTCTCGCAGACGAACCTCCAGTGGGTCGATCTCGGCCTACGCGATCTTGTTCGGCGGCGCGCTCTGCTCCTGGGCGGGCGGCTCGCCGATCTGCTTCGGCGCCGGCGGCTGTTCATGGCCGGTCTGGCCCTGTTCGCGGCCAGCTCGCTGCTCTGCGGGCTCGCCTGGTCGGAAGGCTCGCTGATCGCGTTCCGCGCAGTCCAGGGGCTCGGCGGAGCGCTGCTCGCCCCGGCCGCGCTCTCGCTGCTGATGACGCACGTTCGCGGAAGGCCGCGACCGCAACCTCGCGCTCGGGATCTACGGCGCCGCATCGGGTAGCGGCGCGGCCGTCGGCGTCTTGCTCGGCGGCGTGCTCACGTCGCTACCTGAGCTGGTCGTGGATCTTCTTCATCAACGTGCCGGTCGGCGTCGCCGCGATCGCGCTCGCGCCGCTGCTGCTGCAGGAGAGCCGAGCCGACGCTCGCGCACCGCCACTTCGACGTCGCCGGCGCCGGCCTCGATCACCGCCGGGCTGATGCTGCTCGTCTACGCGCTGACGCGCGCGCGACCACCGACGGCTGGGGCTCAGCCCACGACGCTCGGCGCTGCTCGCGGGCGCCGCCGCGCTCGTGCCTCGCTTTCGTCGCGATCGAGCTGCGCTCGCCGCTCGCCGCTCCTGCCGCTGCGGATCTTCCGCTCGCGCACGCTGTCGGCCGCGAACGCGGCGATGGCGATCGTCGGCGCGGTCGCGTTCTCCGGAGTTCTTCGTGCTGACGCTCTATCTGCAGGACGTCCTCCACTACTCGGCGGTGCAGAGCGGCGTCGGCGTTCGCCGGCTTCGCGCTGTCGGTCGTCGTCGTCTCGAACGTCGCGCAGGCGGTCGTCGGACGCTTCGGCGTTCGCGCCGACGCTCACCGCCGGCCTGCTCGTCTCCGGCGCTTTCGGTCGCGTGGCTGACTCGGCTGCCGGTCGACGGGCACTACTTCTGGGATCTCTTCCCGGCGTTCGTGCCTCGGCGGCGCCGGCATGGGGCTTTCGTTCGTCCCGGTGACGATCGCGAGCCTCACGGGCGTCGAGCGCCCGACGCCGGAGTCGCATCGGGCTCTGATCAACACGAGCCGCCAGATCGGCGGCGCGATCGGCATCGCCGCGTCGAGCGCGATCGCCGCCAGCTCGACGAGCAACTACGTTCACGCGCATTCCGTCGTCCGCGACGAGCGGTGCGGCTCGCTCGACCACGGCTTCCAGACCGCCCTCTACGCGCTGACGGGCCTGCTGCTGATCGGCGCGCTGATCGCAGTGCACGCTCGTCAGGTCGGCGCCGGCTCCGAGCACGCAACGCCGTTCCTGTCGAGGGGCGAGTTGGTCGCGCCCGACGAGGCCGCCTCGACCGAGCTCGCATGGATGCTGGCATAGCTATCTGAAGTTCCGGTAGCGGCTGCGGCGATTTGGCGCTGACGGCGACGACACGCGGCCCCGTGGGACGCGAGGGTTGGGGTGCATCACTTCCCACCCAACTCCACCAGGAGGACAACATGCCGACAAGGCACCATTCCACCGCTGCGCCGCGCCTGGGATTCATCGCGACCGCCGCGCGGGCGCTCGCCGCGCTCGCCGCGGTCGCTTTCCCGCTACCCAGCCCTGGGGCCGGCAACGCCGCGCAGTCAAGCGGGAGCCATGGTCTCGACTGCGAAGACCAGCCTCGGACGGATCCTGCGTCAACTCGAGCGGACGCACGCTCTATCTGTTCGGCAAGGACAAGAACGGCAAGAGCTCCTGCTCCGGATGTGCGCGAGCTTCTGGCCGCCGCTGATCACCAACCGGCGAAGCCTCGCGCAGGTACAGGTGCCAAGGCGTCCCTGCTCGGGACGATTGAAGGCGCGCAGACGGACGCGGCTGGTGACCTACAACCATCACCCGCTGTACAATGCCCAGGTAAGGGACACGAAGAAGGGCCACGACGAACGGCGAGGGTCTAAGCGCCTTCGGCGCAACCTGTGGCATGCGGTCTCGCCGCCGCTGGAGCCCGGTCGTGAAGAGCAGCGGCGGCGGCGGAGGCTATTAGCCGCCCGCACCCGGCAGAGAGGACACCGGGGACGCGTCACTGCGTCCCCCGGTACGCGCTGCGTCGCTCGTTACGCCGCGGCTCGCTCCAAGGCGGCGAGCAGGGTCTCGAAGTCGTACGAGTCGTCGTGCCGCACACCGTCGATGTAGAAGGTCGGCGTCCCGTTGACGCCGCTCGCACGCCGCTCATGAAGTCCTCGCGGACGCGGGCGGCGTGGACGTGCTCGGCCAAGCTCCTTGTCGAACGCGTTCGACGTCGAGCCCGAGCTGCTCGGCGTAGCGCGCTGGAGGTCCTGCTCGCCGCAGACGCCTCTGGTTCTCGTAGCAGGAGGTCGTGCATCTCCCAGAACCTGCCCTGGCGCAGCTGCGGCCTCGGCGGCCTCGCGCGGCCTGTTCGGCGTGCGGGTGCGAGGTCGTGATCGGGAAGTTGCGAAACACGAATCGGAGCCTGTCCCCCATCCGGGCCTGCACCTCCTTGACGATCGGATACGCGGCACCGCAATACGGACACTCGTAGTCGCCGTACTCGACCGAGCGTCACCGCCGCGTCCGCCGGTCCCTGGATGTGGTCGCGGTCCTCGGTCGACCGGGACGGTGAGTACGGCGTCCCATTGGGTTGTGCTCATCAGCCGCTCCGTCCTCCAGGCTTTCGAGAGCGCGGAGGATCCCGTCGGCGCCCGGGTTGACACCCACAGGAGAGACGTAGCTCCAGCGCACGATTCCGTCGGCGTCGATCACGTACAAGGGCCCGCTCGCTCGTGCCCTTCTGTGGCCCGGTAGACCTGATACGTCCGAGCCACCTCACCCTTGGGCTCGAAGTCGGCGAGCAGCGGGAAAATGCAGATTGCGGTCCTTCGCGAAGGCCAGATGGGACCAGACCCCGTCGCACCGAGATGCCCAGGAGCTCCGCGTTGAACTTCTGGAACTCGGGGAGCAACTCCTGGTAGAGCGCCATCTGATCGGAGCAGACCGGGCTCCAGTCCTCCGGGTAGAAGGCGAGGATCACGGGCTGACCCCGAAACTCGGCTGAGCGACACGGTCTGGTCCGGACGTCGAAGGAAGCTCGAACTCAGGCGCCTCGGTCCCGGGCGGCAGCGGCCCGGGTGCAGGTTGTCGACGGCCGTGTCCGTCATCAGAGACAAACCTACCCTCGGAGACGGCGAGCGCTTACGAAGGCGGCGGCGAGCAGTGCGACAGTCGGATCCTCGGGGTGCCGGGAGTTGCCTCGACTTCGAGCTCGCTCTCGCGTTGAGGCGCCCGACGCGGGCGCCGAGCGCAGCGAGAGAACTCGTCCGGTGGGTCGAGGAAGTTGACGGCCTCGGTCCGGTAGTGCATCGGTATGACGAGCCGCGGCCGGAGAGCGCGCACGATCGCCGCGGCTGACTCGCCTGCCGACGTTCGGACCGGCGCCCACCGGAAGCAGGAGCGCGTCGAGATCGCCGATCGCCTTGCGTTGCTCAGGGGCGTAGCTGCACTGGCCGAAGTCGCCGAAGTGCGAGAGCCGCAGCCCGTCGAGGGTGAAGCGAAAGATCGTGCTCGGACCGCGCTCGGTGCCGGCGACCCGTCGCGCTCGGAGGCGACGGCGATCACCTCGCCGACCGGCGACTCGAAGGTTCCGGCGGTCGAGCGCAGGATCACCGGCGAGGCCGCCGATGACCTGGCGACCGCGTTGTGGTCGACGCCGTGTCGTCGCAGCAGCAGATCGGCCTCCACTCCTTCAATCGGTGGGTAGTCGAACCGCAGCCCCGCTCGGCAAGTCCGTCCATGGCGCCGAACGGGTCGATGAAGACCATTCGCTCGCCGCTGATCAGAAACGTCGATTGGCCGAACCAGCGGATGCGCATCAGGCTTTCCGTCCCGAGCTCGGTCGCCGCTTCTTCAGGCGCGCTGCAGCCGGACAGCTCCCCGGCGAAGTCGGAGAGCCGATCCTGCGCGCGCGCGGACGAGGCTCGAGCTGCCGTCTCGACGAGCGGAATCGCGGCCTCGACGATCCTTGCGCGCTCGGCGTCGCTTGCGCTCTCGGCCCACTGGTCTGCGCAGGGCCGCCCGGGCCTCCTCTGGCCTCGGCGAGCGCGACGAGCTCCTCGAGCGTGAGCCCGAGCAGGTCGCGGAGCCGGATCAGCTCCTCCAGTCGCGCGATGTCCGCCTCCGTGTAGAGGCGGTGCGCGCCCTTCGTACGCGGCCGAGGCCGTTCGAGCAGCCCGAGCTCTTCGTAGTAGCGGATCGTCCGGGTCGTGACCCCGACGCGCTCCGCCACCTCCGCCGATCCGGTAGCTGCGCTCTGGCGCCTGCGTGCTCATGCGGTGTCCTCCGCGGGCGCGATGCGCCCGAGGCCGGATCGTTCCGGCGCGCGGGCTCGACCGGCTCGAGTTCCGGTCGGCGCTCCCGTCGGCGAGGTCGCCTCGTCGTGGACGTACTTGCCGCCGCCGCAGCAACGAGGCGACGGCGGCGACCAGGCAGGCGCCGATCGCGAACGACGAATGCGTAGACGAGCGCTGTGTGGAACGGCCCGGAGATCAGCTGTGGGAAGAAGCTGCGGCCGGTCAGCGGCATGCGGTCTGCGGCGCGGCAGGCTGCCGCAGGACGTGCGGCCCGAGCAGCGTCTTGATCGGGTTGAAGCCGAGGAACGAAGCGAAGAGGCGTCGAGACGGGCGGCAGGTGCGAGATGCGCGCGGCGTCGGCCGCGGGCACGTCGTGGGCGACCAGCCCGCTCTGCAGCGCGTGCGGCAGCCCGGAGGCGAGGCCGACGATCATCAGCGTGAAGAAGACGCCGATCGAGAGCACGCTCGCCGAGTTCATGAACGTCGCGAGCATGCCGGCGCCGGCGCCGCGCTGCGCGCGGCGGCAAGCGAGTTCATCACGCCGGCGCTGTTCGGTGACGAGAACAGACCCATCCCGACCCCGTTCAGCAGCGAGGATCAGCGCGAACCAGACGTAGCGAGAAGTCGACGGGAAGCACGATCAAGCAGCAGGAAGCTGGCGCGGCGAGCGATCATCCCGCCGGTCGCGAACGGGCGCGCGCCGAAGCGGTCGGAGAGCTAGCCGGACGCTGGGCCGGCGACGAGGAAGCCGGCGATCAGCGGCAGCATGTAGATGCCCGCCCAGAGCGGCGTCTGCGCGAAGTCGTAGCCGTGCTCGGGCAGCCAGATGCCCTGCAGCCAGATGATCAGGATGAACTGCAGTCCGCCGCGGCCCATCGCCGCCAGCAGCGCGGCCAGGTTGCCCGCCGCGAAGGCGCGGATGCGGAACAGGTCGAGGTGGAACATCGGCTCCTCGACGCGCGAGCTCGATCACGCAGAACGACGACGAGCAGCAGCGAGCCGCCGAGCAGCGACGGCGAGCACGAGCGGCGACGTCCAGCCCATCGTGTGGCCGCCGTAGGGCTGGATGCCGTACGTGATCCCGACCATCACGCCGACCAGCCCGAGCGCGAAGGTCGCGTTGCCCCACCAGTCGATCCGCGCCGGCCGGCGCTCGCCCAGCTCGCGCAGCGAGTGGTAGGCCCAGAACGTCGCGAGCACGCCGATCGGCACCGAGACGAGGAACACGAGCCGCCAGGAGATCGGTGCGAGCACGCCGCCGAGCACGAGGCCGAGGAACGAGCCCGCGATCGCGGCGATGCTGTTGACGCCGAGGGCGAGCCCGCGCTGGTCCTGCGGGAAGGCGTCGGTCAGGATCGCGCTCGAGTTCGCAAAGATCAGCGCGCCGCCGACACCCTGTCCGACCCGCATCAGGATCAGCCAGAGCGCCCCGGCGCTGCCGTGCATCCAGGTGATCGAGAGCAGAATCGAGAAGACCGTGAAGACGGCGAAGCCGAGGTTGAACATCCGCACACGGCCGTAGATGTCGCCGAGGCGGCCGAGGCTGACCAACAGCACCGCCATCACGACGAGGAAGCCGAGGATCAGCCAGAGCAGGTAGCTCGTGTTGCCGGGCGCGAGCGGATCGATGTGGATGCCGCGAAAGATGTCCGGCAGCGCGATCAGCAGGATCGAGGCGTTGATCGTCGCCATCAGCATCCCGAGCGTCGTGTTCGTCAACGCCACCCACTTGTACTCGAGCCTTCCCAGCCGCACCCGAACCTCCGTGCTTATAATTAACGTAAACGTCAACTTAGCAGAATGGATTACTGGCGATGACTGTCTGGACGATCGCGGCTCAGGAGGGGACGGGAGGCGCCCGGCTCGCCGCCGAGCTCGCGCTCGCCGCGGATGTCCCGCTGCTCGACCGAACAGCGCTCGCGGTGCTCGCCCACCAACTGACCCGGACTGCCCGGAGGACGACGAGCTCGACCGACGCCTGGGCGGCCGGCTGCACACGCTCGCCCTCAGCACGGCGATCACAGCCGGCTCGCCTGAGGCCTTCGCGACATCGAGCTGCGTCACGCTTCCCGCCCTCGGACGGGCGGTCGTCGCCGAGGCGGCTCGTACACCCTGTGTGATCTACGCTCCGGCCGCCTTTGCTGCCTTGGCGGAGCATCCGTCCGCAGTTCACGTGCGTCTATGGGCGCCGCTCGAGTGGCGGATCTCGGCCTACAAGCGCGAGCAACTCGTCGACCGCCGCTGCGCGGAGAAGGCGCTCAAGCGCGACGATCACGGCAAGCGTGCGTGGGTGAAATCGCTCTACCACGTTGACATCGACGACCTGCGGCTCTTCTCCTCGTCCTCGACGCGAGCCGCTTCTCACCCGGCCGGCTGGTCGAAGCCATGCTCGCCGCCGGCGGTGTCGAAGCCGCGCCCATCGCGACCGAGCTGACCGGCTAGGCTAAGACGCCGTGATCGTGGCGCGCGCGCCGGCGGTGACCACGGCCTTGCTGAGGGTGTCGATGTCGTAGGCGCCGTAGTGGCGTCGACCGTTGATGAAGAAGGTGGGCGTGCCCGAGACGCCGCTGACGTCGGCGCTGTCGACATCTTCGGCGATCTGCGCCGCGCCCACCTGTTCGCGGACGTCGTTCGAGAATCGTTCGGCGTCGAGCCCGAGGCTGCTCGGCGTAGCCGCATCGAAGTCGGTCGGTTCGAGCGCGTCCTGGTGCGCGAGCAGCAGGTCGTGCATCTCCCAGAAGGCGCCCTGCCTGGCCGCCGCTTCCGCCGCCTCGGCGGCGAGCTGGGCGCTGCGGGTGAACGTCGTTCGAGCGGCAGGTGCCGCCAGACGTACGCGGACGTCGCCGAAGTCACCGAGCAGCTCGCGAACGACCGGTTCGGCTCGGCCGCAGTACGGGCACTCGAAGTCGCCGTACTCGACCACGGTCACCGGCGCCTCCATCGGTCCGCGCACGTGATCGCGCTCCGGATCGACGTCGCTGTCGAGATCGACGAGCGGTTGCGACGTTCCGAGCACGGCGAGCGCCCGCAACCTGCCGAGGCAGGAGCGCCGTCGCGCGGAACAGCAGCCAGGTGAGGAGCGACGCGCCGATCAGGGCGCTGAAGATTCCGCACCTTGGCCTCCTCGAGCCGCGGCCCGTCGAAGGCGAGGGTCGCGACCAGCAAGGCGACCGTGAAGCCTGACGCCGGCGATCGTGCCGCCGCCGCCGACCGCCGCCCAGCCGACCGGCGGGCGGAGGCGCCGGCCGCTCAGCCGGGTGACGAGCCAGGAGCCGCCGACGATGCCGATCGGGCTTGCCGAGCGACATAGCCGAGCAAGATGCCGAGCGTGATGCGGTGAGGTGAAGGCTCGTTCCAGCAAGCCGCCGTTGATCACGATGCCGGTGTTCGCGAGGCGCGAACACCGGCACGATCACGTAGCTCGTCCACGGGTGATAGAGCTGCTGTAACCGCTCGTTCACGGACGTGGCCGACCTGATCTCGACGCCGACGGACGCGCGCAAGCTCCGCCGTCGGTTGTTCACGGAACTCTCGGAACCGCTCCGTCGCGCGTTCGAGGCTCGACCGCTCGGCCGGAAATGCGAACGGCAGGATGCCTATCGCGAGGCCGATCACAACCGGGTCGACTCCGGATTTGAGCAGGCCAACCCAGGCGCCGACCCCGAGCACGAAGTAGACGAGGCCGATGCGTATGGAGATGCTTCTAAAGACGAGGATGAGCACGTAGAAGCCGACAGCCGCGACCAGCGGCGCGACCTTCAGCGTCTCCGTGTACACCGTTGCGATGACGACGAGGAGGCGACGTCGTCGACGACCAGGATGGTGAGCATGTACGCGCGCAGCCGCTCTGGGAAACGGCGTCCCAGGAGCGCCAGCAACCCAAGGGCGAAGGCCGTGTCCGTCGACATCGCGATCCCCCAGCCGTGGGCGGAAGAGCGGCCGCCGTTGAACACGAGATAGATCGAGATCGCGACCGCCATGCCGCCCAGTCCGGCCACGAGCGGCAACGCGAACCGGCGCCGCTGCCGCAGCTCGCCCGGTCCACTCCCGGCGGGCCTCGAGGCCGACCACAAAGAAGAAAAAGGTCATGAGCCCGAGGTTCACCCAGTCGCGGAGATCGAGTCACGCCTGCGTTGCCGACGCGGATCGCCAGCTTGGTGTGCCAGAGGGACTCGTAGGACGACGCGTCGATGTTCACCCATACGAGCGCGGCTGCCGCCGCGATAAGCAACACGGCAGCTCCGCCGGTTTCGGTTTGGAGGAACTGCCGGAGCGGCGTCTCGCAGGTTGCGCGCCCACGCGGTCCGACCGGAGAAGCGCTGCCTGCGCTCTGCCCGACGTGGCGTCGGCGCCGCGCCGGCCGGGGACGTTCGGCGTTTCTGACATTTGCGAAGTAGCCTAAGCGGGCTCGCCGGCCAACCCCGTGCCTGCTCGGGCAGATGCCGACGCGGTCGCCACGTCGCGGGGGTAGGTGCGGAGAGCCCTGAAGAGGAAGTACGCGCTTGCGGCCAGCGGGAGGAGCATGATCGCGAAGGTCCACTGCAGCCCGGAGCGGCCGCCCCCGAACACGTAATCGGACACCGCCCCGAACAGCAAGGGGGCAAACGCCTGCGCGAGCGTACGCAGGAACGTTCGGATCGCCTCGGCGCGACCCCAGAGGAGCGGGTGAACGATGTCGAGCCGCGCCGCGTCGATCGGCGGATTCTGCGCCGAGAGGGCGAAGGCGGCGAGCGAGATGTACGGCAACGCCGCCAGCGGGCTCCGGGTGAAGACCGCCGGCACAAAGGATCACCGCGACGGTGGCGGCGATCGCGCTGACGAGGATCCGGCCGTTGAGATAACCCCGGTGCAGGGAGAGTCGCCGAGCGCGCCCCCGGCCAGCACTCCGAGGACGCCTGCCGCACCGATGACGAGAAGTACCAGGGTGCTGAGCGCCTGAGCGATGCCGTACTGCTTCGTCACGAACTCGACGCCGAAGGTCTGCACCCCGGAGAGGAAGTAGTAGCCGCCTGCGCTCGCGAGGATGATCGCGACGTTCGTCTTGATCGAGAGCACGCAGCGCGTTGCCGCCAGCAACCCCATCTGCCGGGGTCCTGCGTGAGGACGAGCTGGGGATCCGGTTCGAGGCCGCGGTCGCGCGCGATGCGCTGTGCGTCAGTGGTACTGCTCGCCGTCGTCGTCGGCAGGGTCGGTCCTCGGGCGGCTGCTCAACGCCTCCCGACAGGAGTGGACTGGTGCCGCCGCGGGCGGGCTCGGGCAGCTTGAAGATGAGCCACGCCAGCACGAACGCCGGCAGCGCGAGGATCACGAACGCGGCCCGCCAGGAGAGCGTCGCGATTCCGCCTGTGACGCTGAAGGCCGATCGCCGCACCGATGAACTCTCCCGGAGGATGTGGCTGTAGATGCGCCTGCGCCCTGAGGCGGCGAACCAGTCGCCGACTAGCGAGGCCACGATCGGCCCCTGCTGCCGCCGTCACGGCGCCAGAGGAAGAGGCGTGCGACCAGCAGCTGGCCGAAGGTCGGCGCGGTGGCGCTCCGGATCATCGCCGCGCCCCAGAGCACGATCGCGCCGCCAGGGACACGTGTCCGCGTCACCCGGTCGGCGAGCACGCCGAAGGGAAGGCTGGCCGCCGCGGCGACGAGCGAACTAACCGTGACGAGCAAGCCGACGTCCGTGTTGTTGATGCCGAGGTCGTGCCGAAGCTGGATCGCGGAGGCACCAACGGTGGCGGTATCGGCGCTGGCGAGTGCCAGAACCGACGCGAGCAGCACAATCACGCGCGTCCGCTCCCTGCCGCCGAGGGCGGTCGTCAGGGCACGCCCGCCGGCACGGCCGAGCCGTCCGGCTGCCGGAGGCCGCAACGCCGACGGCCCGGCGGCCTGTGCTCTCATCCGCCATCGGCGTTCCTGCTGGAGAGGCGTGTCGAGGTTGCGCAGCCGACCACGTGCTCGCGATCGTAAGCACGGCGCATGGGCCCGGGCGTCGCTGCGTAGAATCGCGCCACCCACGAACCAGGAGGAGGCACGTATGGCCGTTGGGATCACTGCAGATGTGTGCCGGGAGGGACGAAGGAGCAGTACGACCAGGTGAACGAGGCGATGTTCGGACAGTCGCGGCCGTCGTCCGACCAGGTTCCGGAAGGGTCTGATCATCCACAGCGCCGGCCCCGCGGAGGGTGGCTGGTACATCTACGACATCTGGGACTCGCGGGAGGCTTTCGAGCGGTTCAACGACGGCCAGCTCGGAGCAGCAGTGCGCCAGGTCTTCGGCGATCAGCCCCCGCCTCCCGGCTCCGGAGCCGCAGTTCTACGAGATCGAGAGTCTCATCGCGCCCAGCTGATCGTCAAATCAGGGGTTGCGGCTAGGGGTTCTCGAGGGCTGAACCCGTGCTCGGTCACTTCACTTGTTGAAGCTACTATTGATCGACGTAGCTACGACAGAAGGGTGATGAAGACTTTGAGCACGCTGCTGTTTAGTTCCGCTTGACGACATCGTCGTCTTCCCGAACATGAACGTCACGATCTCCGCCGACGTGGGCGACGAGGAACGCGTGTTGCTCGTGCCACGACACGACGGGGAGTACGCAAAGGTCGGCACGGTCGCCGAGGTCGTCGAGCGGGTGCGCCTGCCCGGTGGCGTCGCGGCCGTCAGTCTCGTCGGTCTGCACCGCGGGAATCGCCGGCGCCGCTCACACCGACGCCCAGGGCCATCTCCGGGTCGAGGTGCGAGGAGCGGCCCGACGTCGCAGCCGCCGGGCGTGAAGACCCGCGAGCTCGAGCGCGAGTACCGCGCGGTGGTCGAGGAGATCCTCGAGCTGCGCGGCGACGACGGACGCATCTCCGTCCTTCGTGCGCTCGATCGCCGAGGCCGGCACGCTCGCCGACACCGCCGCCTATGCCCCTGAGGCCTCCTTCGAGCAGCGGATCGAGCTGCTCGAGGCGGTCGACGTGGTCGAGCGGCTCGAGCTCGCCGTGCGGCTTCAGCGCGAGCGCCTGGCCGAGCTGCAGATCCGCCATCGGATCCGCGAGGACGTCGAGGAGGGCGCCCAGACGCCAGCAGCGCGAGTACATCCTGCGCCGCCAGCTGGAGTCGATCCGCAAGGAGCTGGGCGAGGACGACGGCTCGGTCTCGGAGGACTACCGCAAGAAGATCGCCGAGGCGGATCTCCCCGACGAGGTTCGCGAGCAGGCCGAGCGCGAGGTCGGCGGCTGGAGCGCATGGGCGACCAGAGCGGCGAGTCCTCGATGATCCGCACCTACCTCGACTGGCTGCTTGCCGTGCCGTGGGGAAGCGCTCCGAGGAGCGGCTCGATCCCGTGCACGCGCGCGAGGTCCTGGACAGCGACCACGCCGGTCTCGAGCGACGTCAAGGAACGGATCGTCGAGTACCTGGCCGTGCGCAAGCTCCGGCAGGAGCGCGGCATCGCCGAGGACAAGCGCTCCGGCGCGATCCTGACGCTGATCAGGCCGCCCGGAACGGGCAAGACCTCGGTCGGCGAGTCGATCGCCCGCGCACTCAATCGCGAGTTCGTCCGCATGTCGCTCGGCGGCGTGCGCGACGAGGCCGAGATCCGCGGCCACCGCCGCACCTACATCGGCGCGCTGCCCGGGCCGGCTCGTTCGCGCGCTTGCGAGACGCCGGGACGATGAACCCGGTGATCCTGCTGGACGAGGTCGACAAGGTCGGCGCCGACTGGCGCGGCGATCCCTCGGCCGCGCTGCTCGAGGTGCTCGACCCGGCGCAGAACCACTCGTTCCGCGACCACTACCTCGACGTCGAGCTCGACCTCTCGGAGGTCGTCTTCATCGCCACGGCGAACGTGGCGGAGACGATCCCGGGCCCGCTGCTCGACCGCATGGAAGTGATCCGCTTCGACGGCTACACGGTCGACGAGAAGGTCGCGATCGCACGCGGCTATCTCTGGCCGCGCCAGCGCGAGCGGGCGGGTCTGCGCGAGGACGAGGTGTCGATCGACGACATCACGCTCGAGCTGATCGTCAGCCAGTACACGCGCGGAGGCCGGCGTTCGCCAGCTCGAGCGCGAGCTCGGCAAGCTGCTGCGGAAGACGGCGACGACCGTCGCCTCCGGCACCGCAGAGCCGCCGATCTCGATCGACGAGGCGGCGGTCCGCGACGCGCTCGGACGGCAGCGCTTCTACCAGGAGTCGGCCGAGCGGACGGCGGTGCCCGGCGTGGCAACCGGCCTGGCGGTCACCGGGACGGGCGGCGACGTGCTGTTCGTCGAGGCGACCAAGATGCCGGGGCAAGGACGGACTCGTCCTGACCGGCCAGCTCGGCGACGTGATGAAGGAGTCGGCGCGGATCGCGCTCTCGTACGTGCGCTCGCACGCCGAGAAGCTCGGCCTCGACGAGCACGACTTCGAGGACGCCAGCTTCCACGTGCACGTGCCCGCGGGGGCGATCCCGAAGGACGGTCCCGAGCGCCGGGATCACGATGACGACCGCGCTCGCCTCGCTGCTCACGGGCCGGCCGGTGAAGCACACTGTCGGCATGACCGGCGAGGTCACGCTGCAGGGTCGGGTGTTGCCGATCGGCGGCCTGCAAGCAGAAGGCCCTCGCGGCCCACGCTGCCGGCCTGACCGACGTGATCATCCCCGAGCGAAACCGGGCCGATCTCGACGACATCCCGGAGGACGTTCGCAACGAGATGAGCTTCCACCCGGTGATGAGCCTCGACGAGGTGCTCGAGCTGTCGCTCGAGCCGCACTCGGCGCATGCGCTGTCGTAGCTGCGCCGCCGCTCCCAGAGGAGGTCCGCCGCGCGGCGGACCTCCTCGAGCGACGCTGGACGGTCTCGATCCTCTACGTCTCGCACGAGGGCGCCGTCCGTTTCAACGAGTTCCTGCAGGCGCTCGGCACGCATTCCGCCCGCGACCCTGCGCGCAGCGGCTGAGCCGACCTCGAGGAGGCCGGCGTGCTCGAGCGGGCGGTGATCGACGCCCGGCCGCCCCACGTCGAGTACCGCCTCACGCAGCGCGGCCGTCAGCTGCGTTCGCTCGTGAACGCGCTCTCGCGCTTCGCAGAAGCGGGCGCCAGAACCGCGTGATCCTGGCTCAGTAGGGCGGGGAGACCAGCTAGACCGAGGCGATTCGCCGCGCGCGGGCGACCGCGGCTTCCTCGAGCTGGGTCTGCACGTTGTTACGTGCCCGCCGCGCGGCGGTCGCCAGCTTCCGTCTGCCGCCAACTCCCACGCAGGCGTGTCGTCCGAGAGGAGCAGCTCGAGGATCTCGTCGAGCCGGGCTCGAAGCGCCGGGTCGCGGACCGGAGCGAGGACCTCCATCGCGCCTGTCGAGGTTGCGCTGCATCAGATCGGCGGAGCCGAACAGGTACGTCGCATCCGGTCCGCTGCCGAAGCGGTAGATACCGGGAATGCTCGAGGTAGCGGCCGACGAGCGAGCGGACGTGGATGTTTTCCGAAAGCCCCGGCACCTCCGGCCGGAGAGCAGCAGATGCTCCGCGCGATCGAGCTCGATCCGGGCGCCGGCCTGAGACGCCTCGTAGAGGGCGTCGATGATCGTCCGGATCGACGAGGCTGTTCAGCTTCATCGTGATCCGGCCCTCAGGAGAAGCCTGGCCCCGGATCAGCTCGAGCAACCCCGCGCGCATCCCGCTCGGCGCGACGAGCAGCGTCCGAAACTCCTGCTGTCGGCTGTAGCCGGTGAGCAGGTTGAATGACGTCGGAGACGTCGGCCGTCATCTCGGGGTCGGCCGTGAAGAGCCCGAGATCCTCGTAGGTCGTGGGCGGTCTCCGGGTTGTAGTTGCCGGTGCCGATGTGCGCGTAGCGGCGGATCCCACGCGTTCTCGTTGCGAACGGCAAGGCAGAGCTTGGCGTGCGTCTTCAGTCCGACCACGCCGTAGGCGACGTGGACGCCGGCGTCCTCGAGCTCCTGGGCCCAGGCGATATTCGCCTCCTCGTCGAAGCGCGCCTTCAGCTCGACGATGCAGACGACCTGCTTCCCCTCTGCCGCCGCGCGGATCAGCGCCTTCAGGATTCCGACTCTCGGCCGCCGAGCGTGCGGTAGAGCGTCTGCTTGATCGCGAGCACCGATCGGGTCGCGCGCGGCCTGCTCGATGAAGGCCTCGACGGAGTTCTCGAACGACTCGTAGGGGTGATGAACGAGCAGGTCGCCCTCGCGGATGACGGCAAACATGTCCGGTGAGCCCTGAGTCCTCGGTCGACACGAGCCGGGAAGGGATGATGGGCGTCAAGGGCTCGAACTTCAGCTCAGGGCGGTCGAGGGCGGCGATCGCCCAGAGGCCGTTGAGATCGAGCAGCCCGTCGACGCGGTAGACGTCGCTCTCATCGAGACGAAGCTCTCGCTCGAGCAGGGTCAGAGCTCTCCTCCGACATCGACGAGTCGACCTCGAGCCGGACGACGATCGGCGAGCGCCGCCGCCGCAGGAGCACCGACTCGACCGCCGCGACCATGTCCTCCCCGTCGTCGAGGTCGATGTCGTAGTCCGCGTTCCGGGTGACGTGGAACGGGGAGTGCTCGACGATCTCCATGCCCGGAAACAGAGCCGGGCAAACGGCGCGCGATCAGCTGCTCGAGCGGCACGAAGCGCTCGCCGTCCGGGAGCACCACGAAACGCGGCAGCGAGTGCGGGCACCTTCACGCGCGCGATCCGCTTCGTCAGCTCGCCCGGCGCTCGAACGACGACGGCCAGGTTCAGCGACAGGTTCGAGATGTACGGGAACGGATGCGCCGGATCGACCGCCAGCGGCGTCAGGATCGGAAAGAGCTGCTCGTCGAACAATCGCGTCGAGAAACGCCTGATCCTCGGCATCGAGCTCGTCCCAGTCCGAGAGCCGGATCCCGCCGCGGCCAGGTCGGGCACGACCTGCTCGGCGAAGCGGCGGTCCGCCTCGCCAGCGAGCTCGCGGACGCGGGCGGTGATCTTCGTCGAGCCTTTTGCGTGCGTCCTCGCCGGTGCTGCCGGCCGCAATGCCCGGCCTCGAGCTGCATCTTCAGGCTGCCGACGCGGACCTGAAAGAAGTCGTCGAGGTTGTCGCTGAAGATGGCGAAGAACTTGGCCCGCTCGCAGCACCGGCAACGACCGCCGTTCTGCAAACGCGAGCACGTGCTCGTCGAAGTCGAGCCACGAGAGCTCGCGACTGAGTGTAACGATCAGCCGGCTTGACTTGCCCCGCGCGCGCGAGCGCGCTCCTCTGCCGAAGCTGACTCGGGAACGGCGCGGGGGTCGGCTGGGGCTGCTCGCTTTCCACGTCCGACGGCCAGCCTAGCCGCAGCGGAGTCGCGCACCTCTGCAAGGATCGGAGCCCTGTGAACGCGCAAGCCGGTCCCGGGCAGGTCGGCGAAAACCAGCGCGTGCGCCTGATCTTCGGCGCGCTCATGCTGGTGCTCGCTGCTCGCGTCGCTCGATCAGACGATCGTCTCGACAGCGCTCCCGACGATCGTCGGCGACCTCGGCGGTGTCTCGGACCTCTCGTGGGTGGTCACCGCCTACCTGCTCGCCTCGACGGTCGTCGGGCCGGTGTACGGAAAGCTCGGCGACCTGTACGGGCGCAAGATCGTGCTGCAGGCGGCGATCGTGATCTTCCTGATCGGCTCGGCGCTCTGCGGGATCAGCGCAGAACATGACCGAGCTGATCGCCTTCCGCGCGATCCAGGGGCTCGGCGGCGGCGGCTTGATCGTGATCACGATCGCCGTGGTCGGCGACATCGTTCCGCCGCGCGAGCGCGGCACGCTACCAGGGCTACTTCGGCGGCGTCTTCGGCGTCTCGACGGTGATCGGCCCGCTGCTCGGCGGCTTCTTCGTCGACAACCTCTCGTGGCGCTGGATCTTCTACGTCAACCTGCCGATCGGCGTGATCGCGCTCGCCGTGATCGCGACGGCGTTCCAGCCCCGAATCGATCACGTCACAGCACACGATCGACTACCTCGGCGCGGCGCTCCTCGCCGGCGGCCTCGTCGGCGATCGTGCTCTTCACGAGCCTCGGCGGCACCACCTACCGTGGACCTCGCCGTGGATGCTCGCGCTGATCGTTGGGGGCGTCCTCGCTGCTTGTGGCCTTCGTCTTCGCGGAAAGCCGGGCGGCCGGAGCCGGTCTTGCCGCTCGAGCTCTTTCGCAACCGCGTCTTCAGCGTCTCGAGCGCGATGGGTTTCATCGTCGGCCTGGCGCTGTTCGGCGCGATCACCTACCTCCCGCTCTATCTCAGGACGTCAAGGGCCACAGTCCGACCACCTCGGGCCTGCTGATCTCGCCGCTGATGGTCGGTCTGCTGACCGCCTCGATTGGGAGCGGGCAGCTGATCACCCGCTTCGGACGCTACAAGCCGTTCCCGGTCGCCGGCACGGCGATCATGGTGGTCGGGCTTTTTCTGCTCTCACGGCTGCAGGTCGACACGTCGACCGTAGTCACCGGCGCCTACATGCTCGTCCTCGGTTTCGGTCTCGGGAACGTCATTCAGGTGCTCGTCCTTGCAGCCCAGAACGCCGTTGACTACAAGTACCTCGGCGTCGCCAGCTCGGGCTCGACGCTCTTTCGCCAGATCGGAGGCTCGATCGGCGTCTCCGTGTTCGGCGCCATCTTCGCGAACCAGCTCGCCGGCAACCTCGTAGGCAGCTCCCGCCCGGCGCAACGTGCCGTCGTCTGCGGCGAACCCCGCGGTGGTCAAGCGGCTCCCAGCGGTGCTGCTGCGATCCCTTCCGCATCGCCATCACCGATGCGCTGACGATCGTGTTTCTGGTCGCTGCGGGGATTGCGGTGCTCGCTTTTCTCCTGTCGTGGCTCTTGCCCGAGGTGCCGCTGAAGACAACGGCCGGGGCACCCGACCCGGGCGACGGTCTCCACCCCGCGCGCGACGACGACGCCTTGCGCGAGATCGAGCGCGCCCTCTCGAGGCTCGCGCGCCGGGAGGAGCGCTGGCAGCTGTACGAGCGGCTCGCGGCCCGGGCCGGCCTCGACCTCGCTCCGCCGGAGCTGTGGCTGCTCGCCCGCCTGGGCGAGCGCACTCCTTGACCGAAGGCCAGCTGGGCGAGCAGCTCCCGGTCGATCCGGTGGAGATCGCCGCGGCGCTGGAGCAGCTGGAGCGGCGGTCGCTCGTCGAGGCGAGACGGCGGCCCGATCGAGCTGACGAAATCCGGCCGAGAGGACTACGAGCGCATCGTGACCGCGAGACGCGACGGCCTCCGCGACCTGCTCGACGGTTGGGACCTGCCGACGAGCACACCACCGCTGCGAGAGCTGATCGACAAGCTCGGCGCGCGACCTCGTCAGCGAGATACCCACGCCCACATCGGCCAGGCTGAGGGCTCTGCTGCGTAGGCCTTGCAGGCAGGCGGCGCGGGCGCAGGGTCGATCGCTGCTGCTAGCGCTAAAGGCGCGGCGTTCACGACGATGCCGCTGGGGCCACGGTCGCCTTCTTTCCCCGCCGAGCCAACAGGCTCGCGCGACTCGAGAGGGAGAGGCGACGACCGAACGCTCGACGATCTCCTGGGCCGCACCGGCGGGTAGTCCGCGGGAGCGGTCTGCGCTCTCGTCACCGCAAAAGAAAGGAAGAACCATGAGAGTACGGAGCTTTGTCGTCGCACTCGCGGCCCTTGCCGCGGTGTCGGCAGCGATTGTTTCCTCGGGGATCGTCACGCCCGCTTCGGCCGGCCGTGGCGCGATCGCGACCCGGTCATACGCCCAGACAAACCTGGTCTCGGATATTCCGGGGCTGGCCGCGCACACGGACGCGAACCTGAAGAACCCCTGGGGCACGTCGGTCGGCCCGGGGAGCCCGATCTGGGTGTCCGACAACCATGCCGGGGTGACGACGCTGTACGACGGGGCCGGCAACCCCAGCCACGCGTGGTCGGCATCCCTGCACCGCCGTCGGCCGGGCAAGGCGCCGTCGGGGCGCCGACGGGTCAAGCGTTCAACACCTTCGACCCGGCTTCGCCGGACTTCGTGATCTCGAAGAACGGCAGCTCCGGCCCCGCCTTCTTCCTCTTCGCGACCGAAGACGGAACGATCGCCGGCTGGAACCCGAACGTCGACCCGGCACACGCTGTCATCGCGGTCGACCGATCGACCGCAACCGACAGCGCAGGCGATGTCGGCGCTCTCTACAAAGGCCTGGCCTTGGTGACCACGCCGGGCGGCAAGTTCATCTACGCGAGCAACTTCCGCTTCGGGACGGTGGACGTGTTCGACAGCCACTTCAACCTGGTCAACAGCTTCTCGGATCCGACCGTCCCGGCCGGGTTTGCCCCGTTCGGAATCCACAACATCGGCGGCAAGCTCTATGTGACCTTCGCGCAAGCAGGGGCCGCGGCAAGGAGGACGACGCCGCCAGGCCCGGCAACGGATTCGTCGACGTGTTCGCTCCGAACGGCGACCTGCTCCAGCGGCTCGTCAGCGGAGGCAAGCTCGACTCCCGTGGGCGGTGACGCTTGCCCCGGCGACCTTCGGCGCCTTCGGCGGCGACATCCTGGTCGGCAACTTCGGCAACGGCCGGATCAACGCCTATGACCCGACGACCGGCGAGTTCCAGGGCGAGCTCAGCAGCCCGGGCGGCGGCCCGATCGCGATCGACGGGCTGTGGGGATTGCGCTTCGCCCCCGCGACCCCGGGCGCGACCGCGAACACGCTGTTCTTCACGGCGGGCCTCAACGACGAGGCCGACGGGCTCTTCGGAACGATCGTCCCGAACGGATAGCCACGCACCGAAACGTCCAAACGGGAGAGGCGTCTCAGGGCGCCTCTCCCTCTTCTTCGATTGCCGCCGGCGCCGCGGGCGGCGCCGGAGAAACGTGATCAGGTAGACGAGCCACGGCGACGGCGACTCTGATGAAACCGATCGCTCCCAGCGACCCGGAAGCGCGTGCTCCCCAGGAACGTAGGCGAGCGAGCCGATCGTGCACGCCCAGGCGATGCCGCCGAGGGCGTTCCAGAACAGGAAGCGCGGCCAGGGCATCCGGTTGGCGCCGGCCAGCCACGACGTAACCACCCGGAGGCCCGGCAACCAACGGCCGAAAAAGACGGCGGCCGCGCCCCCAGCGTGCGAAGAACTCTTCACCGCGTTCGATCAGGTGCCGTCTATGCGCTGCAAACCGACCAGGGCGGCTGACCACCCACCTGAGTCCTTTGCGCCCGATCAGGTAGCCGACGTTGTCGCCGATGATCGCCGCGCCCGCCGCGACCCCCAACACGACCGGGAGCGAGAGAGTTGCCCCGCGAGGCCAGCGCCGCGGCCACGATCAGAGCCGTCTCGCCGGGGATCAACGCGCCCGCCGACTCGCCGGCGACGAGCGCGAAAAGCAGCGGATAACCGAGATTCGCCGGGACGTTGAAGAGCGCTGCGAGCATCAGCTTGCCGAAGACGGCGTTCAGCCGGGAGTCTGGCGGGCTATGAGCACCAGCACCGCCGTCGCCATCGTGCTCGCAGCCTTGTCGACCACGATCACGAGTCTGGCCTACCTGCGCGAGCACGAGGCCGCCGCTGCCCTCCCCGTGTTGTCGATGCGTCGCCCGCTGCACTCGATCAGGCTTTTGCTCGGCGACCGCAGCTGGCTGCTCGGCTTCGTGATGGAGAGCAGTGGCTTCCTCCTCTATGCGGCGGCGCTCGCGCTGGCGCCGCTCTCACTCGTACAGAGCATCAACGCCGGCGGCATCGGCGTGCTCGCGTACGTGTCTGCGCGCATGGCCCGCCGCGAGCTCGGCAGGCGCGAGCTGGCCGGGGTGATCCTTTCCGTCCTGGGCCTGCTCGCGCTCGCGGTGTCCCCTCGTCGGCGGGAGCGGTGCGGGCGGCCACGGGTCGACGGCCCTGATCCTGGTCTGGCTCGGCGCCAGCGCCGCAGCTGCCATCCTCGTCCTGCTGTTGGACGTGCGCTGGTGGGGGCCGCGGTGGCCGCCGGGATTGCAGGCGGGCTCTTCTTCGCCATCGGCGACATCTCGACGAAGCTCGTCACTGAGGGCGGCGTCCGCACCGGCTTCCTGCTCACGCTCGTCCTCGGCTACTTGCTCGGGACCGTCCTGTTGCAAGTCGGCTACCAGGCCGGTGGGGCGTTGACGGTCGCGGGGGTTGCAACCTTGCTGACGAACGCTTTGCCAATCGCGGCCGGAACGGTCGTGCTCGACGCAGCCGGTCCCCTCAGGGGTCTACGGCGGCCTGCGAATCCTGGCCTTCGCCGCCGTGACAGCCGGTGGCGTCCTCCTCGCGACCCCGCAGGATCACGCGGCGACATGAAGTGCGCTCGCAGCTCACCCAGGAAAAGCGGCGCCACGGACAGTCGGACAGAATGCCTTGCTTCGTTTCTCGCTCCGCAGGAGGGGCAGACGTACTCCTCGCCTAGGTACATGTCGGCAAGCCGCTTCGCCATCAGGACGAACAGCACGGCGGCGACGAGGAGGAATGGGCTCATGGCAGCGAAAGGGCCGAGTCGCGGTCACTCAGGCCGCCAGCCGCTCGAGGCTCGCGCCGCCGACCGTGAGCGTGACCTCAATGTTGCCGCGAGTGGCCCGCGAGTAGGGACACGTTTCGTGCGCCAACCTCATCAGCTCGACGGCCTCGTCGCGGGAATCTGAGGGGCGTCGAGGTCGAGCGCCGCGGCGAGGCCGAAGCCGCCGGCCTTGACGGGCCCGATCCCGACCCGCGCCGTGATGCGTGAGCCGCTCAGGTCGAGTTTCCGTCCGGCGGCGTGCCGCAGCATCGAGGACTGGAAACAGGCCGCCCAGCCCGACGCAAAGAGCTGCTCGGGGTTGGTCCCACGGGCCGCCGGTGCCGCCCCATCTCGCTCGGTACGTCGAGATCGACGTCGAGGCGACCGTCGCTCGATGCGGGCGTGACCTTCCGCGCCCACCGGTGGCCGTTGCTTCGGCGGTGTAGAGGATCTCGAGGTCGTTCGGTCATCGTTTGTTCTCCTTTCGGGAGCGCCTCCGCGGCCGCTGGTGCGGAGCGGCCCGGAGGCTTGCGAGGGTCAGCGGACGGTGAAGGTGCCCTTCATCCCGAGGCTCGCGTGCCGAATCGACCGTGCAGAGGTAGGTGTACTTGCCCTTCTTCTTGAAGCGTGACGATCGAGCCTCGACGTCTTACCGGGCCCGATCACCGGGGTCTTCTTCCCGTTGATCTTGAAGTCGTGGGCGACGTGGCCGACGTTCTTGAAGACGAACGTGACCTTGCGGGGCGTGGCGATCGACTTGGTCGAGAGCTTGAAGAAAGAACTCGCCGCCTCTGACGGTGACCGTCGTCGCCGGTCGCGGACGCCTGCCGGTCGCTGCTTGCCGATCCGAGCTGGACGAGGGTCAGCGAGGCAATCGCGACTGCCCCGAGGACCGAGACGGAGCGGATGGTAAACCGACGCATTGCAGTACCTCCTTGCGGATAAGTGCTCATGGCTGGAGCGAGTAAGCGATCAGTTGGAACTGCGGCTTCTTGAGGAACCCGGGCGCGGCCGCGCCGACGAGCAGCGTGTCGCCGTCGATTGCCGGGAACGAGTTGATGCCGGCGGGCGCTTTCGCCGTCCAGAGCGTCTTGCCGGTCTGGGTGTCGAAGCGCGTAGATCGTGCCGGCGTAATCGCTCGTGAAGACGACATCGTTGGCGACCGTCGCCGCCGCCGAAGTCCATCGACGGCAGCTTCTGCTGCCAGAGCACCTTGCCGGTGGCGGCGTCGATCGGCGGTGAAGCCCGCCGCGGCCCGTGCTGAGGCCGGAGGTCGAAGCCGCTCCCGCCCGAGCCCGGTCGCGCTCGCGTGCGCAGGAAGTCGAGCCAGGGCACGAAGAGACGGTTCTCGGCGAGCGCCATCGGCGTCTCGACGCCGCCGAGGTCGCCCGGGAAGATCGTCGTACGGTCTTGCGCGGCAGCGGTCCGGTGTCGTTCTGGTGCTTGCCGACCGGGCGCGTCCAGAGGCGCTGTCCGTCGTCGGCGCGGTAGGCGTAGGCCTTGCCCATCTTGCCGGCGACCAGCACGACCTCGGTCTGGACGCCCTGGATCGGCAGCGTCGTGACGATCGCGGGATCATCAGGTCGTAGTCGCGGACGTCGTGCGGAACCGCCTGCCGGAACCAGAGCAGCTTGCCGGTCTGGCCGTCGAGCGCGACGAGCGAGTTCGTGTAGAGATTGGGGCCGGGCCGGCTCGACCCGTTCGGGGAACTTCGGCGTGCCGTACAGCGGCGCCGGGTTGGCGATGGAGATGAAGACGCGTCCCTGGCTGTCGACCGCGGGCGGGTACCAGAGGCCGCCGCCGCTGTTGACCTTCGCGTTGCCGAACAGCTTGGCGCCGTCGATGATCGTGTTGAACTTCCACTTCGTCTTGCCGGTGGCGGCGTCGAGTGCCCAAACGATCGCCGTCGCCGTTGCCGGCGTAGAAGGACGAGGCGTTGCCCGGCACCGTGCTGAAGACGACGGTGTTGTCGTAGAGCTGGGGCGTCATGTCGATGCCCTCTTTGTTGTTGCGGGTCAGCTTGCGCGCCCAGACCTGCTTCCCGGTCTGCGGATCGAGCGCGAAGGCGTCCGTCGCTGTCGCGCCGTAGATGCGGCCGTAGCCGTAGGCGATTCCATTCGGGCCGACGCTCGGCTTGTTGAACGTGTGCTTCCACTCGAGCTTGCCGGTCGAGCGGTCGAGCGCGTAGACGTTCGAGTTCAGGTCCTGGAAATAGACGATGCCGTTGAGGACGATCGGCGTCGAGGCGAAGATCGCCGAAGGCGCTCGCGCCCTTCAGGGCGAAGCGCCATTTCACCTTCAGCGTTCGAGACGGTCTGGGAGTTGATCGGCGTCTGGGTCGTGGCGCGCTGTGTTCGCGAGGTCGTAGTTGTGCGCAGGCCACTCGTCGGCGTTCGCCGCCCATTCGGGCGGCGCCTGGCCATACGGCGGAAGCCTCGCCGCTCGCCGGCGAGCTACCTGCCCAGGCCACGAGGGCGACGGCTGCTATCAGGACGCCGAGAACAGCGAGCGCAGCCTTCCCCCGAGCACCTGTTCGGATCTTCTTCGTAAAGGACATCGTTGAGCCGCTCCCTTCGAGTTCGAGTAAAGTACAGAAACCGTCGCTGCCCAGCCCCCGCGCGTCTGCACCGCCAGCCCCCGTTCGCGCTGCCCCACCGCCCGGTATCCCCGATTACCTGCTATCCACCAGCGCGCGGGAACCGGGACGCGCCTCCAGGCCGCCTATGCGGGCGGCCGCGGAGGCCATGAGAAGTCAGCGGACGGTGAGAGGTGCCCTTCATCCCGGCTTCGGCATGCCCGGGCACTGTGCACGAGATAGGGGTAGCTGCCGGCCTTGGTGAAGGTGACGGCGAGCTTCGTCGTCTGGCCCCGGCCTGGATCAGCGGCGTCGCTTTGCCGTCGATCTTGAAGTCGTGCGCGACGTGGCCGATATTCGTGAGAGACGAACGTCGCCTTGCCGGGCTTGGCGATCGACTTCGTCGAGAGCCTGAAGAAGAACTCGCCGCCGCCGAGCCTGGATTGTTGAAGCGGTAGACGTTTGTCCGGAAGGCCCAGCCCCGCTGCCGCTGACCGGGAGTGGTCGTAGTCGTCCCCGGAGCCTGCTGAGCGGGCGCACTCGCCGCGCCGGTCCTCGACAGCGAGTAGCGATCAACTCGTAGTGCGGGTTCTTGAAGAACCCGGGACCAGCAATACGTAACTGAACGAAGCAATAC
>ERZ1370068.311-contig-10281_pt1 | contig 30905 bp, 21 predicted proteins | sample MGYA00561227_ERZ1370068 | MGnify/ENA primary metagenome ERZ1370068 (study PRJEB38410, sample SAMEA6850437) | metagenome | study: Metagenomic assessment of the ecological functions of the soil: analysis of the soil microbiota associated with the...
ATTGTACTTCGTTCAGTTACGTATTGCTTTCGCCCTGAACGTAATTGTTATCTGCTGAAAAATTGAGGAAGAGGCTAATGATTAATGAGAAGATTAGTAACGCTTTTTCATGATATTTTAAATGAGATTTATTGACTCGTAAATGTCATACTATTGATATATCAAGTTACAACGAAATGATTTACCACGACCTTTGGTCGTCGTAAGCTTTCTCCATGAGGCTTCAGCCCCAAAACTGAAATATTAATCTGTGGCCTAAAGCGGTATATGAAGCCCTCAATCCACGACCCTAAAAAGTCTGACAGCAGCTAACATTTTTGTTTAATATCAGTTAGATAATAAATTTTGTAATGAAAGTGATTGAAAAATAAGCTTTTAACCAAGGGACTTGTATAAAAATAACATATCATAAACATATCCACGAATGTTTGGTTTTTATAATCCACCAATTAAGGAATAAATTTTTTTCTTTTAATCCTTCATCAAAATATTTTTATAGCTGATGATAACCCGCCCAGTGAAACATCATTAACAATAAGACCCAGTTTTATTTTCTTCAACCATTTCTACCAGTCCCCATTATTTATTACGATCACCGGCAAATCAAAATGATACGCAATGCCAACAATCCCGCTTTGTGTGTGAACAGGTATATTAAAACACAAACATCGCTGAGAGAGAAAAATAAAGGGATTTCAGATTCAGGGATGTAGCGTACTTCGGGCATTATCCCTGTTTCTGATATTGAGCTTGTCAATAAGTGCATTATATTTGTTAAAATTTCCATAAACCTCACCGGCAACAAAGAATGCGTGATCATCAACCCAGATCTTTCATCGATTCAATAAGCAAATCAAGTCCTTTGTAATCCCCGGATAAACCCGAAAAATAAAATTACTTTTATCAATCAGGATCTTGAGCTGCATCCTTGCGTAGCAATGTCCATTTTCTTTCCGTAATGGTCATAAAGCGGATGAAATTGAATTATATATTTAGCATCTAGTCTTAACCCGAGCAGATCTTTCTCAGATGATTTTGTTTAATATCACAAAACCGTCACACCTGCTGAAAAAATATTTTTGTTAAGCTGATATCACCGGACCTTTTTCGTGGGGGATAACATTATGTAAACAGCAATAACTTTCACGCCTTTTTTTTCCTCAGAAGCCCGTTTATCTTCCAGCTTGGGAGCGAAAAAGGCATCCAGTAACAATTAAAACAAGTTGAAACAAATTTTAAAATTTCATTTGCAGTTTTGTAATACGAAAGAGTTTAATACTGTCTAAAACCTTTTCAGCATTTATATTCCTGTCGGTATCTTTTTCGAAACATATTGTGTTTTGCCCGGAAAAGCAGTTTGGGATGCTGGCGGGTAAATGTAAAATGCTTTAACTTCATTATCTTTTCAAGTGCAAGGTATAATGAGTCGCTGAACTGCGCAATGCCGCCTCTGAAGGGATAAAATGGTGATAAAAATGCAATTTTCACTTCGTAAATTCATAAAATTTATAACACTTTTCTACATTTACATTATTATACTCTTTTGTAAATATTATCTCATTTTAATTTTTGTATTTTGTATTATAAGAAGCATTTATTGAATCTATAAACCATTTAATGGATAAAACACAGGGAAAAATAATCTGGGAAGGCTCTCAATCCACGAGGACGCAATTTCGGAATTTTCATACTGATGGGGATAAATATAAGCATTGTGTTCTTGTATTCATTTTATGTTCTTTCCGCTTTACTGCTGCTAGTGCGTGTATCCGCTGGTTTACATATTTATTAAGTGGCTAACGGTTAAAAATCCACAAATATAAAGTAACTACCGAAAGAATTTTTTACACAACAGGGATATTTTCAAAAAGAACCAGAGACAATGAGCTCTATCATAGGGTAAGAGATGTTGATATAACAGGCCTTTCTGGCAAAGATTATTTAAGCTGGGCAATATCGCAATAACATCCTCCGATAAAACCACACAGAATTTTCTGCTTAAGGCTGTACCTGATCACTTCTGGGCTTATGAACAGTATCAGGAAAAATGTGGAACAAAGAAAGAAGATGTAAAAGCGCGTAAGGGGAGTGGAATTTCTTGATGAAGTGAGGGATACAGTTAAGAAAATGTATAAAGCTTTATAATACCGCAAAATGGGAAAAGCGTTAAAATATTTTTTATTTATATGGATTACGCAGCCGTGTTTTGCTTTTTGCCCTGCTGTGCCGATACCCGCCCTGGGCAATATGAGGCGAAAGAAGCACGGATGCATTTTCTTCCACGTCCCGATGGCGTGGGTGGCACCGTTGCGTTTATAATGGCCTTCTGGTTTACGGAATAGGGTATATAAGGAAACGTGATATCCTTTATATGATCGCGAGGCGTCATCTTCGGCTGCGCTTGGGCTTGCTGTTTGCTGTGCTTGGCAGCCGTAACAGGCTCTATCTGGGCAAAGTTTGAATGGGGCGCTTTCTGGAACTGGGACCCGCGCGAGACATCAATATTTGGTACCGATACTTATTTTCGGCACCTATTTTTGCGCTCAGAAGCGCCATCGAATCTGAAGAACGGCGGGCTAGAAGCTTTCAAGTGTGCATATTCAATTCTTGCGGGAATTACAGATTTGCACTTTTTCATATTTGTATTCCCAAGGATCGTTGAAACTCTTCACCCCTGGACCCGATAGTTAACACTAGCGGGAAGCTGAAAAATGGACAGCAGGATGTTTAGGCTATTTTTAAGGCTCCCTTGCTGGTTTTTACAGGGCTTTTGCATGGATGCTAGAAAGCCTGAAGATCAGGGATTAGCTAAATCGTCTTTGCGGAGAAATAAGTTGGATTCATATTATATAGTACTAGATTATTGTTCTCATAGCGTGGCTTGTAATTTTCCTCTATATGCTCTCGGTTGAAAAAAATAAAAAAATTGAAGAGGATTAACCATTGATGGAGATAAAGATATATTATCGGGATTGTTATAACATAATTGCAGTGTTCCTTGTTGTAGGGTTCTTCTCTTTTGTTGATACAAAAGTTGAATATTCCAACTTCACACATGCTGCCCAAACTACGCAAAAATGCCAGGTAAAAAGGCGAATGGCTGAAAGAAAGAGGAATCGGGCTTTGACCCTGCGAAGAACCAGTTTATCTTTTATATATGAAAGATGAAAACAGCATTAGTAATGAAGGTTGTCCTGGACGGCGCTGAACCGAACAATTTTAAAATGGCTGGCTGAAAGCATAGTTGCCAAAGGCAAGATCAAAAGACAGTTATTTCCACGCCTCCCGGAAGTCCTGACCAAATGCCCTTCAAAATATGAAGGCAGCGGCCAGGATGTCAAAAATCACAACTATAGCAATTACATGAAAACCTCAGCCGGAGAATTTCCCCATGAGTATTTTTGCGGGGCTTAGCCTCGAATTATTTTGCTGAGCCTGCTTGTTGTTTCCCGAAGCGAATTCCTGCTTGAGCCTGGGTTATTTGCATTTGCCATTAACCGGCGATATAACATTCGGAATACCGATTCTTTTTATTTTTTGTAGTAAGGAGAGTATAGTCTTTCCGCGATATTTGTGTTGTACCCGTATTTGTTCTTTCCGTGATACTTGGCTTCGAACTGATAATCCCATACAGCCATCAGTATTTTCTGGATTACATAAAGCAGGGGGCTGGTATTGGCTGAGCTATTGCTTTTTAGCTACGGCGTTGTAAAGATTTCAAGATTGTTAAAGTCATTTAAGAAAATCCGCTTAACGGGAAACAGATTTTTATAGAAAGGCTCTCGCCTGTCATTTTGCGATGTGTTTGGGAAGATCTGAAGTTGATGGAATTTGTGGCTTCCGAGGTTTCAATGGTATATTATTCATTGTTATTTTCTGAGAAAACCCAAACAGAAGCCTCCGGAAAATTTCCGCAATTTGCATACCACAGAAAATCATCCTATATTCAGCTTTGGATCTGTAATATTATTTGTTTTGGTGATTAGAAACTTTTGCCATACATACACTTCTTTCAGGGTGGAACGCTGTTTTAAGCTATGTATTTTTGGGATTGAGTATTTATACATTGTTGTTTTTAATAGCAGACCTGAGGGCCGCTGTAAAAGACCTGTCGCAGGTTGCTGACAAAGAATTATTTCTGCGCACTGGGGATAAGATGGAGGGCAACATGTACCCTTAAACGTAATTTACTGGAACGTTATTAAATTCAAAGATCAAACTGGAGTAGATAAAACCGTTGTTAATACAAGCGCCCTTCAGGAGAAACGAATGTACCCGAGTTACTTTTAAATCCTACGAGTTGAGCTGAAAGGAATTTACGGGATCTCAAAAAAAGCAAAGCGAAGTTTCGTTGTTCGTTGATGATATTGATGATTTTTATAAAACTATTGGATAATAAAGTAATAAATTTGGGACAGATCTTGATATATACAGCCTGTACGCAGCCTGCATTGTTTCCTGTGTAAGCTATTTTCTGGTTTCTTCAGGCAGAACTAATCTTTTAAAAACATCAAGGCTCTCATACCACGCAATGGCGATTTTACAATTTCCTCTCCGCCGGCATTTTTACTCTATAATATCCTTACCCACCAGTTTCAGTACACATATATTTGGGACCACAGCTCAACCAGGGGCCAGCTTTAAACCTGCTGATAGCTACTTTTTACGCTGGCACAATGGAAGGGACGCTTCCACCTTTGGGCGTTATGGATGAGTGTCATTGGACTATTTTTTATTGATCATACACGTATCTAAAAATAACCGCTTCTGTAAGCTGAGGTGATGGCTGTGTTTCACACTGCTTGAGGCATTTATTTTATTGATGCCTTATCATTAAATCGCCTTGTATTTATATGTGTGGGAATCATTTCCCAAAGATGTACAGGCAGGATTTATTCCGCCGGAGGAAGGGGACTCAATCACTCCTGCAAAACATCTGGATGTCAATTCATCCGCCGATATTGTTCACGGGATTTTCAGCCATGAGTGTTCCGTTTTGTTTTGCGGTTGCTGCGCTGCATAAGAAATGAATATGACAGGTGGGTGAAAAGTTGCTTTGACCGTGGACTCTGGTTGCGGCATGTGTTCTTGGATTCGGGATAATGCTCGGTGGTTACTGGGCGTACGGAGTGCTGGGGTGGGGCAGCTACTGGGCATGGGACGGTTGAAAACTCTCTCTGGTTCCATGGATATGCTGTATTGCAGCAGTTCATTTAATGGTTTCCAAGCGAAACGACCAAGGATTCAGAAATCCAGCTTACTGCTTTGCATAACATCTTACATACTGGTTCTTTACTCAACATTTTTAACAAGAACCGGTGTGTGGCACGATCGCTTCGGTGCATTCATTTATTGACCTAAGCCAGAAGTCTATTTATTATAGTAATCTTTTTAAGTTTGTTCGGAGCCATGGTATAGGTTTAATGCTTTTCAGGCTGAAATATCTTAAAACGCAGCCTAAAGCTGGGCCTGTAAAAATATTATCAAGGGAATCTGCATTATTTGTAGAGGCGCTGTTACTTTATGCGCTGCTGCGCTGTTATTTCCTGTTGGGACAAGCTGGCCTATCATTTCAAAGGGACAGTAGAGCCTGATTTTTATAACAGGATGATCGCTTCGCTAGCAATCCTCATTGCGTTTATCAATGGTTCCAGCATTCTTTTAAGGTGGAAGCATTCTGAAGAAGAAAGAATTTCTAAAAAGCCTGTTTGTTCCGTTTATTCCTGGCGGCAGTTCTGACAGATATCTTTGCATTTATGGGAATGAAGGATATTCTGATTGCACTTCTTGCAGTCTCAGCGTTATTTTCTTTTCTTTATTAATATTGAAATTGCCTATGTTATCATCAGAAAGAACAGGGCTAAAGCCGGGACTTACATTGCACATGTTGGATTCGCGTTTCTTTTGCTTGGAGTTATCGGCTCTGCAAGGTATTCAATGGAGAAATCTTTCTTTACCGCTTGGCGAACAAAGGAAGCGCTGGGCTACAGGCTTACATATATGGGTGCAACGCACCCCTTGCTGCGAGTGATGAAGAAAAATATCATTTAATGTTAGGGTTGCGGCGCGACGGCCGGATGATACTGCTGCAGCCGGTTATGTTTTACAGCGATTACTCCGAAGGCGTAATGAAAAATCCGGATATTGCCAACCTTGTTGTTGCAAAGATCTTTATCTTTCGCCTATGATGCCCTTGAAGTGCCTGAGCAGTTTGGAGTTAATGACGTAGATTCAATTAAAGGGAGACTAAGGATATAAAAGGGCTTAAAAGTGAAATTTGTTGATTTTAATATGAATGAGTTTAACAGGGATGAGCTTTCATCAGGAAGTACAAACTATAGGCGCTGACCTGGAGGTAACAAGTGGCAATAAGGCCAACGAAGTTACTGTAAAAATTAAATATGCCGCTGACGGCAACCCTGAATTCATTGCCTCCCCGCTGGAAGGTACAAATAATTTAGACCTTTTCCTGGCTAAAATAAATGTTGCCGATGACCCCAATATTCAGCTGGCAGTTGTTGATAAAAATTTGAAGGTAAATTCTCCCGAGCCAGATAACAAGTGAAACACTGGTAGCCCACCGCAAGCATTAAGCCATATATTAATTTAGTATGGGGCGGAACAGTTGTAATTACAGTGATCGGTTTTATATTTTCAATTGTCAGGAAGGTATAGAAGATTGAAATCAAAAGTAGTGATTGAAGATGAAATAATTACGGACGGAGAGTAAAACTGAACGGAAAGTTGAAAAAAGAAAGAGAATTAGCCCAAGAATTAAACTATCTACGATAAATCATGATATCATCCTTATTTTATTTTTCTTCATGTAATAGCTTCAGCTTTTCTCAGGCAGCTTTTCAACTGTGTATCTTAACATTGTTCGCGGCATTACCGAGGCATGCTTATTCAGAAAATCCTCAACGGGCTTAACATCTCTTTTACTTATTTCCTTCAGCATCCAGCCGCGATGCTTTGTGGATCAGGTCATGTTTATCGCTAAGCAGCATTTTTGCAAGCCTTAGGGTATCATCATACTGGTTTTCCCTGATAAACGCCCATGTTGTTACTATTGCAATCCTTTTATCCCATAAACTTTTGGAACGTGCTAACCTGGTTAAAATTCCACGGGGCTTATCCATAAGGTATTTTTCAAGAATGCAAGACCGGAGAGAAGAATCAACAAGGTCCCGAGTTATTTATGTGCTTTCAATATTTTGAAATAAAAATCAAAATTTTCTTTTACCAGCATCATCACATTTTTATATATTTTGATATTAAGTATTATCAGTGGTAGTAAGCCGGTGTTCATGCACAGGACTTGTTAAAGCTTCGTAATTTGTTTAAAGTTTAATTTATCGTAATATTTCATGTGCAACTATCCGCCTGGGAGGGAAGATTCACGCCGATGGAATATATCATTTTCACCGTGATTCACCTTTGCCTGTTTTGAAAATCTCTGGTGCACGGGGATCTTTTTCTTATTGGCAATGCGATAATAGATCCTTTTCGATGTCTTCGCTTAAAGCCATACAAATATCCGGTTAACTTCTTTTATATTTCTGCGAGGCTTTACAAACTCCCTGAATAGCGGGTGAGCTTTTGTAGCGCGTGACTTTAATTCCGGGTGGAACTGGCAGGCTATGAACCATGGGTGGCCAGGCAGCTCTATTATTTCAACCAGGTCGCTATCAGGATTGATGCCTGAGAAACCATTCCTGCATCTTCAAACGAAGGGCGGAAGCGGTTGTTAAATTCATAACGGGTGGCGGTGTCTTTCGTTTATCTTAACAGTGTTGTAAGTACCGTAAGTTTTTTGTTTTCTTTTTGTGTTTTACATGCATATGAACCAAGACGCATAGTTCCGCCTTTTTCCGTTATGCCTTTTTGTTCTTCCATTAAGTCAATTACATTATTCTTAGTTTTCTTAACCTCTGTGCTGTTTGCGTCTTTCAGCTTTAATACATTACGTGCGTCATTCAACTACAGCGAGCTGCATCCACGAAGCAAATCCCGAAAGAACGGTATTTTGTTTTCCTCATGACATATTTAATTAGCGCGGATTTTCCCTCAGTGCCCCTCCCCGAAACCGTAGGGTACAAGCAGCTCCGTCAATCCCTTCAAGGTGCCTGCCTGTATGATGGTCATTTCCAAGGATCCTGCAGCGCTGATATCCACTTGATCTCAACTTTACGTCATTTTCAGCCCCAGGCATGAACAAACGCTTCGAGAATGCTTTTATAAGCATCCTGGTACCATATTATGTTTTCCGCAAACTCCTATAGCAACGGATTGTTTGGAATTATTGATTTTGCTGACTAGCTTCTTCCACTTTGCAAGGTTTGGCTTGCTCTGCACGGATGTGGAGCTTTTCGAGCACAATTTCATCAAGCTTTTCTCCGGAAAGCTCAATCGGAACCTGTGTATATTGTAGGGACATCTTTCGCAGAAACAACGCAGTCAGTCTGCACGTTTGCAAAATAATGCGATCTTTTCCTTAATCTCCTGTGAAATTGCATTATGGCCTGATAACCAATATATCAGGCTGTATCCCGATTTCCAGAAGTGTTTTAACACTGTGCTGCGTGGGTTTGTTTTTATTTCACCTGCAGCTTCTATATAAGGTACGTAAGTTAAATGAATTGAAAGCGAAGTTTTCCCTCCCGACTTTCAGCATCAGCTGTCTCATTGCTTCAAGGAAGGGGAGTGATTCAATATCGCCGACTGTCCCCCGATTTCAGTTATGATAACATCGATATTTCTTGGAATTTGCGAGCTCAGTCATCCGGCGCTTATCTCATCTGTGATATGCGGAACAACCTGGACGGTTTGCGCCAAGATAATCACCGCGCCGTTCACGGGTAATTACTTCATTATAGACTCTGTCCCGTTGTAGTGTTATTGGCCGCGACATATCGCTGTTCAGAAATCTTTCATAATGCCCGAGATCCAGATCAGTTTCTCGCGCCGTCTTCGGTTGCACATATACCTCGCCGTGCTGGTAAGGACTCATTGTACCGGGGTCAACATTAATATAGGGGTCAAACTTCTGAATGGTAACCCGTAACCCGCGTGATTTAAGCAGCAGCCCAAGCGATGAAGCCGCAATCCCTTTTCCGAGTGATGAAACAACGCCGTCCGGTTAAGAAAATAAATTTAACTTGTTTCAAATTATTTTTTGGTATGTTTATTGTTTTTAAATCTTCTTTCGTATCCACCGATTTGCGAATTCAGGCCGTGTCAGTACCACTTTTATGTCACCATCATTATCCAGTATCCTAAGCTGTTCCAGCTTTTCGCAAGCTCTCTCTTGCCTGGTTTCATTTTGATAATTTCATCAAATAACTTCTTCCTGTAAACATAAAGTCCGATGTGTTTATAAAATTTGCTTTTCTTGCCCTGGTTATACGGTTTTACGGATTCGTGAAAAATCAATAGCGAATTTTTCCTTATCGAAGACAACTTTTACTGTATTGGGGTCATTTATTTCCCTGATATCATCGATCTTTGACGCCAATGTTACAACATTAAGCTCATTTATCTTTTCATCATAGGCAAAATTGCCTTATCAATGTTTCTATAGTCAATAAACGGTTCATCTCCCTGTATATTCACTATAATTTCGGCGTCACCCAGCTCTTTGGATCTCACAGCTTCACCGATTCTGTCCGTACCGCTTTTATGTCTGAAGATGTCATAACAACCTTCACCCCAAAACCTTCCTACCGCTATAGATTCTCTTGTCGTCGGTTGCTACAATAATCCTGTTTAACAGTTTTGATTTTGCTGCGCTCTCATAAGCATGCTGTATCATAGGCTTTCCGTTAATATCAGCAAGCGGCTTACCGGGAAATCTTTTGGAAGCATATCTTGCAGGTATTACACCTATGATGTTCACTTATCCAGCACCTTGGGGACTTTGAAGAAAATTCTCAGTTTTGGCAGGAGCGTTTTTTAATGCCTCTTCTTTTGTCAGGCATTTTCCGGATTCATCTTCCCTGAAAATATTTTCAGTGTCGTTTAATATTTTCAAGCGGCTCAACTTTATCAAGGTCCAGGATTTCATTCAGTGTGTCAATATAATCCAGCACTTTATTCATCTCACCCCTGAAGCTTCTTGTTTTTCTTCATCTGTGAATTTCAGCTTTGGCAAGCTTTGCAATATGCTCAACGTCTTTTTTGTTACTGCCACTTCAGCTTATTTTTAAATTTTCTATAACCGTGTTTCTTATTTCATTCAACAGCTCTTTATCTTTCCGGTATTTAACAGGTTTGCCTATAATCATATTAACAACACTCGGGTTTTACTACTCATGCTCCCTGTTGGCATCAGCATGAAAGTATTTGTCAATGTAACGGGTATTATATCAGCCTCGGATTTATCGGCTAAAAAAACATTCCCCGCTTAAATTCACCTACTGTACCATCTAATGTTCGGGTCCCCTCGGGGTAAATGACCACGCTGAGCCCCTTTTTAATTTTTTCCGCGGCTTTATCAAGTGATTTCATGGCGCTTCTGGTGTTTTCCCTGTCTATAGGAACAAATCCGGCTGCGAGCATTGCCCATCCAAGAACAGGGACTTTGTTGATCTCCTTTTATAAATCATTCTTACATTATCCGGAAGCTTTGCCAGCTGGATGAAAATATCAAGGTAGCTGGAATGGTTTGAAATGTATATTTTCACCTATGGATGCATTAATATTTTCTGCTCCATAAACGTTTACCTTAATCCCGTATATAAAAGAACAATGTTAGTCCAAACTTTCATTAAAAGTTGGATACCTTATTGCCTGTAATCGATCGGGAAAACTAATATAGACAGTATGGCAATTAAAAGTGAATAAAGCACAGCAATAAAGTTTTTAATCAGCCACATGTATGCAAAAATACAAAAGATATTACGTAGCTTTTATGTTCTGCAATTATAACCATTTAATACTTTAGGGAAAAATTAATAAACTTTTTCCTATACCTTATTTTTGCTATATTCGTATCTAACCTAATAGCCACTGTTAGTAACTCACGAGCTTAATTAATCAGTTAAATTGAATCAAAAAGCAAAAGTAAATCTACGTTTAGCTAACGGCAAAATCTTTACGGGCTATTCTTTCGGAAAATACGGTGAAACTGACGGCGAAGTTGTATTTACAACGGGAATGACCGGCTATCCCGGAGTCTCTTACTGACCCTTCTTATTCAGGACAAATACTTGTTTTTACATATCCATTAATAGGGAATTACGGAATTCCGAAATTTTACAAAGATGATACTGCAAGCCATCTCCAGGATGGTTTTGAATCAGGCAAAATCCAGGTCCGCGGAGTTGTTATATCTGATTACAGCTTTAATTACAGTCATTTTGATGCAGTAGAGCTCATTGGACACAGTGGCTGAAGGATAATGGATATACCAGGGATATACGGGATTGATACGCGTGAGATCACAAAAACTCTCAGAACTACCGGTGTAATGCTCGGGAAGATAACAACTAAACTATAGAGAGCGGCGCACTTAATATTATTGATCCGAATGAAACTAATCTTGCAGGCGCAGTTGGAATTCAGGAGCCATACGTTTATAAACCGAAAAATAAAGACTCCAAAAGAAAATCCTGCTTAATTGACTGCGGCGTAAAAAATAATATCATAAGGAATTTCCTGAAACGCGGATGCGGAAGTGATATCGGGTACCCTGTGATTACAATCCTTTAAATTCAAAATATGATTTTGACGGAATTTTTGTTTCTAACGGCCCGGGTGACCCCAAGATGTGCAAAGCAACAATTGAGAATCTGAAAAATTCATTTGATCTGAGAGTGCCGATATTCGGAATATGCCTCGGAAGCCAGATACTGGGGTTATCTTCAGGCGCGGATACATATAAATTAAAATTCGGCCACCGCTCACAAAACCAGCCGTGCATAGAAACCGGCGGACACTGTTACATTACTTCTCAAAATCACGGTTACGCAGTTGATACAAAAACTGCTTCCGGATGACTGGGGCGAGTGGTTTATAAACAATAATGACGGAACGAACGAGGGCGTAAAGCATAAAACAAAACCGTTCTTTGCCGTCCAGTTTCATCCTGAGTCATCACCGGGTCCAAATGATACGGGATGGCTCTTTGATAAATTTTTAGAATCAATTTGAATAATTCAGTAAATAAAATACTTATTACTTAGGTTCCGGCGCGCTTAAAAATAGGCGAGAAGGCGGGTGAGTTTGATTACTCCGGTTCACAGGCTATCAAAGCCCTTAAGGAAGAAGGCAAGTATGTGGTCTCTTGTAAATCCCTAACATCGCAACGGTACAAACCGATAAAGACCTTGCTGATAAAGTCTATCTTCTTCCGGTAAACCCGTACTTTGTTGAACAGGTTATTAAGAAAGAAAAACCTGAAGGAATAATGCTCGGTTTCGGCGGGCAGACTGCACTTAACTGCGGACTTGAGCTTAACAAGCGCGGTATTCTTAAAAATATAATGTAAAAGTCTTAGGAACTATAGTTGATTCGATCAACAAAACCGAAGACAGGGAGCTTTTTGTAAAAGAGCTTAATAAGATTAAGATTAAAACTCCTAAGAGCATTGCAGTAAGATCTGTTCAGGCCGGATTAAAAGCGGGAAAAAATAGGCTACTCCGTAATATTACGAGCAGGATTTGCGCTTGGCGGGCTTGGTTCAGGATTTGCAGAGCAACGAAAAGAAATTAAAAAGCGCTTACAAGAAGCATTTTCATATTCACCCCAGGTTTTAGTTGAAGAAGACCTGCGCGGATGGAAAGAAATTGAGTATGAAGTAGTGAGTGATTCAGCAGATAACTGCATCACTGTCTGCAACATGGAAAATTTTGACCCGCTTGGTGTTCATACGGGTGAAAGTATCGTAATTGCACCATCACAGACCCTTTCAAATGCTAGAATACCACCAGCTTAGAGATATTTCAATTAAAACAATCAGGCATTTTAAAATACTGGGTGAATGCAATATCCAGTTTGCGCTAAATCCCGTCTCAGTTACTGAAAAAGGGGAATTTGATTACAGGGTAATTGAAGTTAATGCGCGCCTTTCACGCGTTCATCTGCTCTTGCTTCAAAAGTTACCGGTTACCCGCTTGCTTACATTGCGGCAAAACTTGCGCTCGGGTATAAATTAACGGAGCTTCAGAATTCCATTACCAAGAAAACATATTCCTGTTTTGAACCTGCACTGGATTACGTTGCATTAAAGATCCACGCGGTGGGACCTGCAGAAATTCCCGCGTGTTGAAGAAGAGATCGGCAGCAAGATGAAATCAGTCGGCGAGGTAATGGCAATCGGCCGGAAGCTTCCCGAAGTGCTGCAAAAGCTATACGAATGCTGCAGGTTGGGAAGTTCGGGCTGGTGCTGAATAAATCCAAGGACAGAAACTATAAAAGAAGATATTATAACCCCACACGCCGAGAAGACTTTTTGCAATATCACGTGCTCTCAGAGACGGTTATACTGTTGGATGAAGTTTACAATATGTCTAAAATATGATAAATGGTTCTTATACCAGATCGGATTAATAGACAGGATTTCAGGAAAAGCGGGATGGATACTAAGAAATATCACCGTATGATTTCCTGCTTGAAGCAAAAAGACTGGGATACTCTGATAAACAGATCGGGGCTGCTTAGCAGGCACTGATGAAGATGATATCAGAAAGATCAGGAAAGAAATGGGCGTAATGCCTGTATTCAAAGCAGATTGATACCCTTGCTGCAGAATACCCTGCAGAAACCAATTACCTGTACTCAACTTACCACGGTGAAACTTGCGGATATTGAAGAAACCAAAGAGCGGACCAGAAGAAGATAATGATCCTTGGCTCAGGTCCGTATAAAATAGGCTCCTCGGTTGAGTTTGACTGGTGCTGTGTAACAACAGCTAAATATCTGCGGAAGCTTGGCTATAAAGTAATAATGGTTAACTATAACCCCGAAACCGTAAGCACTGATTATGATATCTGCGATAAGCTTTATTTTGAAGAGCTGAGCCTTGAAAGGGTTCTGGATATTTATGAATATGAAAAACCGCTTGGAGTGATTATTTCAATGGGCGGACAGATACCTAATAACCTTGCCTTAAAGCTTCATGATAATAATGTATGGATACTCGGCACCTCGCCGCACTCGATTGATAAATGCGAGGACAGGAATAAATTTTCATCAATACTGGATAAGCTTGAGATCGATCAGCCTGAATGGCAGGAGCTTTCAGGCCTTGAGGCAGGCAGAAAGATTTGCAAAAAAATAGGCTACCCTGGTGCTTATACGGCTCCTCATATGTTCTTTCCGGTTCCGCAATGAAAGTCTGCTATGACGATAAAGTCACTTGATGATTATATCAAAGAGAGAATGCCGGTATTTCCGAAGAATTTCCGGTAGTTATTTCAAAGTTCTGAGGAAGGCGCAAAGGAGATTGAAATAGACGGTTGTCAGGGCAGAACGGCGAGCTGATTATTTACGCAATATCTGAGCATGTTGAAAATGCAGGTGTTCATTCAGGTGATGCGTACACTTGCCATCCCGCCGCAGAAGCTGTATTTTGAAACAGTTCACCAGGTAAAGAGAATAACAAAAGCGATTGTGAAGCGAATTAAAAATTACAGGACCTTTTAACATCCAGTTCCTTGCCAAGGAAAATAAAGTAAAGGTTATTGAGTGCAACCTGCGCGCCAGCCGCTCGTTCCCGTTTATTTCTAAAGCTACTAATTATAATTTTATCGATTTTGCTGTCAAAGCCATTTTAGGGCAGGATATAAAAGGCGATTATAAAACGCTTGACCTTGACCATATTGTGGTTAAAGCCCCGCAGTTTTCATTCTCCCGCCTAAGCGGCGCGGATCCGATACTTGGAGTTGAAATGTCTTCGACTGGTGAGGTTGCCTGTTTCGGTGAATCAATGGAAGAAGCATTTCTGAAGTCACTGCTTTCAACAGGGTTCCGGCTGCCGAAACAAAACATATTATTAACGCTTGGTGATATTGAAGATAAGATTGAATTTTAGACAGCGCAAAAAAGCTTTCAGAAATGGGCTATACGATTTATGCAACATCCAATACGTATCGTATTTATTAAGAGAAACCGTATCAAAGCCAAAAAGATCTACAAGATCAGTGAAAAAGATCTCCGAATATATTAACCTACCTCGAGAAGAAGAAATTTGACCTGGTTACAACAATACCCCTTCAGCAAGACAGAAGTTCAGTGAACAGGACGGCTATGTGATCCGCCGAAAAGCAATTGATTACAACATTCCGCTTATAAATAACATTAAAATCGCCGTTTTATTTGTAAATTCAATTTATAAATACCCGTAAGCTCTTCAATGAAGCCTGCAGCAGGCAACCTTGAGCAGCTTGAGATCAAGAGTATGGATGAGTATGAGTGAATTTATTTCAGCTCGTTTCAACTTATCCAGCAGCCATTGTTTACGCATTGAGTTGAACGCTGCTATTTTTTGTTTGAGCTCTCCAATATCCGGTGTTTTGTTTTCAACCAAGCTTTACCCTTTATAAGCTCATTAACATACTGGATAAATTCCATGTAGCTTCTGTTTCAGTTTTCCGAGAAAATTCTTTTCCTTTCTGATAAAGTGCTTGTATGCATCAATCATATTCAGCGCTCCTTCAAAGCTCAGAGAGTTATATAATGAGGACAGCTGTAAATTCCTGAGGTAATATTTCATCTGGAAAGTGCTGAAGTTGATCTTAGCAGCATATCTCAAGAGTTTTCAAATTCTTTTTGCAAACGATAGGTATGCCATGCTGTAATACATCATATTAACGGTATGTTCAGGAGGCAGTTTAGAGCTGTATTCTTTGATGTAGTTTTCAGTCCATTCATACTCCTTAGAACTGAACTGCAAGGCCGAAGATACATTTGTATAAATTACCGAACGCAAATATTGGTCACCGGAATACTCTATACAGCCCCAGAAGAATTTTATATGCCTCAAATAATTCCCTGCCGCATGTGTATACTGCTTTCCATGTGCTTGTAAATGAAGCGCGTTCACCATGAGGGTTAAAGTATATCCTACCTGCTTTTCCAAGGAATTCAGCATTATCCTGAAAACTATTTTTGAATTTAATGTAGTTGTCACTGCCTCCGGTTTCCTTTAAGAAATTATACATATTGTAATAAATTTCCAGTGCGGGTAAATTTTCGAATGATTGCTTTTGCAGGATTTAATAAAGCCGGAAAAGTTCAACATTATTCATCAGTTCTGCTGCAGAAGAATTGACACCAAGCCCAGAAGTTTAAATACTCAATCCTGTCAAAAGGTTAATTTGCCTGAATATTTCAATAAAGTAATGCGCTTATGATCTGCTCCCACGGTCTTCAGCTCCGATTTTATAGATTAATTCATCATAATTTCTTTCGGAGTAAAATGTACTTTTAATTTTACCAAATGATATTTTATCGTTTATCAATTCAGGTCAATTCCCTTAATTTCATTCAGCTCTTCTTCGGTTTATTTTCTGCATATTTCCGAAATGTTTATCCAGCTTTCTTTTATCGAGCGATACGAGGAGCTTGTATCTTTCTGCCGAACGGTTCTTCCCGGAATTTTTGATAAGCGCATATATTTTCTCCTGAAGCCGCGTAAGTATGGTAAATTATAGTTTTCATATTTTCTTCATTGTACTTTTCGCCGGGGAATATTTTGTTTGAATGAATTTTCCTTCATGATCCGTTCATTACTTGAACTTTGGAAACTCTTTCTTCAAAAGCGCATACAGCCTGATTACATTTTTATTCCCTGTTAAAAAGGTGATTCTACATATAAATTAAATTCCTTCATTTCTTCGCGTGTAAAAGTATTTAGGATTTGTATTAAAGTGCTGGTCTCACATATTTTGGGGTCTAAAATTCATAATCTTACTATAAGTAAATATAACCCAAAAATATTTAAAAATGAACTATAATTAACATTTATTTACTTATAATCTGCCACGATTTTATAATCTTTTTCGATAAAAACTCTTTGCTCTGCAGGCTGGTTTTGCTGGTATGTTTGTATCGTTTAGAAGTTCTGACATCCGGTTAAATAAGCTTCTGCATATGTGTCACCCCTAACCGGGATGTCAGACCTGCCGCTGGCAGGAAAACGGGCTGGCGGCATTTTGCGGCAGCCCGTTAATTTTAATATATGATAATTAAACTATAATTTTTATAAAAATTAAAAACAGAGGAGAAAAATGAAAACAAAATTAGCAGTATTATCTTTTTGCATTGCTGTATTTCATAGTTTTCGGATGCGGAAAAAGAAGGAAACCTGAATGCAAAATTTACCGGAACCTATAAAGTCCATGATACATGGGGCAGCAGCAAGGAATTTATCGGGAGCGGCTCCCTGGATTATGACCTGACAATAACTGCTGGAAGGCGAGGACGGGATAATTTTAAACAATGTAAATAAAACTCTTGACGGAATAAAAGCAAAGGTATCAGGGGACAGCATAATCATTAAGAAACAAACTGTGAAGAGCAAGGCAGGTAAATCATATGACGTTGATGAAAAAACAGGAACTGTGACAAATAATTCACTCAAGCCTTATTTTCGGGTATGATGATCTTGACCACGGAGATGCCATCGGATACATTTATGCCGAATTAAGCGGAGTGAAAAATCCTTCATCCTCTGAAAAGGAAGAATAAATCAGGTTCGGAATCAGCTTTCAATATTTGCCCTGTCTCTGTATGACGGGGCTTTTTTATTATGTTTTAAAAGATAATCCTTACACATAACTTTGCCCCGTTGATGAGAAAGTTTTTAATATTAATCTTTGTTTTCTTGCGGTTCAGAGTGTGTTTTCACAGCGCTCTAAATCACCTGCACCTGAGGATAAAGTCCGGAATTATGTCACCGATAAAACCGGCACGCTTACATCTGCTCAAATTTCATCACTTGAGAAAAAGCTTTCAAACTTTGATAAGGAAACCTCTACACAGGTTGTTGTGTGGATGGTTCCATCGCTTGAGGGGAATCTCTTGAAGAAAAATCTTTCCAAATAGCAGAACAAAACGGGATCGGGCAGAAAGACAAGAATAACGGTGTTCTTTATTTATTGCCAAAGATGACAGGAAGCTGAGGATTGAGGTCGGCTACGGACTTGAAGGCGCCCTGACAGATGCTCTAAGCGACCAGATAATAAGGAAGGAAATTACCCCCAGTTTAAAAGGTAATTTTTATGACGGCATAAATGCGGGCGTTGATGCTATAAATGAAAGCAACAAAGGGTGAATATACCGCCGATAAAACAAGTGATGACGACTCAGGAATTTCGTTTTGCTGTGTTCCTTTCCCTTTTCTGATATTTTTTTGTAATTTTCATTTTTATATTTTGTTCTCCCGATACTCTCCAAAGGATATTCAGAGGCAAAGGCGGCAGGAGCAACTGGTGGTGGACCGGAGGAGGCAGCGGTAGCGGCTGGTCATCCGGAAGCGGCAGCTCGTGGAGCGGGGGCGGATTCTCGGGAGGAGGCGGCTCTTTCGGAGGAGGGGGCTCGAGCGGATCATGGTAACTAATAATCAATATGAGTAATAAAAAGAGCTGGATATACAATTATTTTTCTGAAGATGAGCTGGTGAAGTCCAGTCCGCTATAGATTCAGTTGAAAGCAAAACCGTGGGAGAAATTGTCCTGAGCGTAAGGAGTAAAAGGGGATTACTGGAAAAGTTATATACAAAGCATGAGCTTGCTGTAAAGATTTTGAAACACTTGGGTGTTGCAGGTACAGAAGGAAAGAACAGGGAATACCTCATTTTATCATATTTGAAGAGAAATACTATGATATACTTGCTGATGAAGGGATTTATTCAAAAATTCATGCTAACACATGGAATGCACTGGAAAGGAAGCTAAAGAAGGAATTTGCAAATAAAAATTACTCAGCGGGGATACTTCATCTGATAGAAAAGGCGGGTGAGGTGCTTGAAAAAGAGTTTCCAACCAGGGCAGGCGCCGCTAACGACGATGAGATTTCAAATGAAATTGTCATAAAATAAGGGGTGAATATTTAATTCTTCTTCTTAAACACCAAGAGTTAAAGGTACACCTGTAAATCCAAAATATAACCTTATTTTATTTTCAAGGAAGCGTTTGTAATTTGTTTCAATTTCACCGGGCAGGTTTGTGAGAAGAATCCGATAACAGGCTGGGAATGCCTGAGCTGCGTGATGTAGGTTAATCTTTATCTCTCTGTGTGATTTTGCGCTGGGCGGAGATTCCTTTATCACTTTAATTAATTTTGCATTAAGCTCGCTTTGTCTTTACCTCTTTGGCTCTCTCATCGTAGACCTTAAGAGCCATATCAATGATCTTTGAAACCCGCTGCTTTGTAATTGCAGATGTAAACATAAACGGAACGGTAGTCATAAGTCTTTAAATGCTCTTTAACTTTATCTTCAAATATTTTAGCTGTTTTTGCTGTCCTTTTCAACCAGGTCCCATTTGTTAAATACAATTAATATGCCCTTCTTAAGCTCCCCGGCTTTTGCTATGATCTCAACATCTTCTTTGCTGAGCTTAAATGTTGCTAAGCTCAGGTCAATGTATTTTGAAAGCTTGCTGATTATTGTAGTTGCATCAATTACTATTATTGCAACATCGCACCGCTCAATGCTTTTATGTGTTCTTAAGGCAGAAAAATATTCAAGGCTCTCGGCACGCTTTATCCTGCTTTCTTTCTTAGACCTGCGGTATCAATTAAAAGTGATTTCCTTGCCGTAATACTTGATTATTGTATCAATGGAATCTCTTGTGGTTCCGGGAATATCGGTGACTATAGTCCGGTTTGACTGCGTAAGGGCATTAGCAAGTGAAGATTTCCCGACATTCAGGCCTGCCTATGATGGCAAAACTTAATTAAAGATTTATCTCCTTCATCTTCCTGCTCTTCTAAAATATTACTTAGTTATTAAGTCCAGCAGGTCTCCGGATTTTCTTCCGACAAGAGCTGAAACTTCCAGCGGTTCACCAAGCCCCAGTTTGAAGAAATCAGAGCTTGGCAGTCTCATCAGCTTTGCTGTCAACCTTATTTAAAACAAGTATTACTTTCTTATGCGCATTGGATTTTTGTTAGCTTCCTGCGGGAAGCAGCTTTTGCAATTTCAAGGTCAAGGGGACTCAAGCCGCTTTTGGCATCAACAACAAATAATATGATATCTGCTTCATCAATTGATATTTTCACCTGTTCTCTGATCGCAGCTTCAAACTTGTCTTTGCTATCCGGTACATAACCGCCGGTATCAATTAAGAAGAACTTTTTCCGTTCCACTCACGCTCCCCGTAATTCCTGTCACGGGTAACCCCCGGCAGATCATGCACAATGGCAGCCTCTTACCGACCAAACGGTTAAATAAAGAAGATTTCCCTACATTTGAGCTTCTCAACTATTGCTGTAATTTTTTGAGGGCATAAGATTCTTTTAGCGGAAGAAGCCGGAAATATTCCGGACTTTTAGAAGATTAATTTAATTCTTTCGCTTATGAAATCAACAAATTTAATCATCGTTTCCTTTTGTTTCTGAAGAGCTGAAACCGCTGATTTTTGTTTTGGCTCGGCTGCAGAACTCACCGGTTTTCGGGCAGTATACTCGATGCCGTTATGCTCTTTGATAAAGTCCATCACGCGGCTCCTGCTTTTTGAATATGAACCGTTTTTTACAATACTGATTATTTCCTTTGCATCTTTCTTTGACGCATTATTTAAAGAATGGATCAAAGGAAGTGTAAATTTTTCTCTCTTCAGATCTGAACCTGATGATTTTCCCATAATTTTCTTTTTCCCGATGTAATCAAGCATATCATCTCTTAACTGAAAGGCAATCCCTATGTTCTCGCCGAAATCGCTGAGCAATTGTATTATCATTATTATCATTTGAAGTGCTTGCAGCTCCAAGCTCTCGCAGCATGCTGTAACCAACGAAGCTGTTTTATCGGATATTATCTTAAAATAAGTTTCCTCCGTGACTTCAAATTTCCTGTTTTTCTGGATCTGGAGCAGCTCGCCCTCGCTCATCCTTTTTAACTGCTAACGGGAAGTGATTTTAGGAAACCACATTCAGTCATTTTCCATAGCTAAAAGCAATCCTCTTGAGAGCATGTAATCGCCCATAAGCACTGCAATCTTATTTTTCCACACTGCATTTCTGATAGATGCAAATCCGCGCCGTAGTTTTTGCATCATCAACCACATCATCATGTATTAATGTAGCGGTATGAAGCATCTCAACCAGGGTTGCGGCAACATATGTGCGCCTGTTTACTTCACCGCACAGCTTTGCAGAAAGCATCACCAGTATAGGGCGGATCTTTTGCCCTTCTGGCGCAGTATATATTTGCTGGATAAGATCAACCAGTGCAACTTTAGAACGAATTGCTTTCACGGAAATGGGCTTTGAACTCATCAAGCTCATTTTCTACAGGCGCTGATAGTTTTTTCAGGTCCAGTTCCATTAATCAGAAGATGTTAAACTGCTTGTTTTGGGCTGTGAAAAATTTTGAAATTAATATACTGATCTCATAAAGAATTAACAGTGGTACGCCGAGTAATAACTGGCTTGTAACATCGGGGCTTGAGTTAAAATGCCTGCAACCAGCAGAATTATTACAATTGCATGTTTCCTGTATTTGCGCATGAATTTTGGTGTTAATATCCCGAGCTTCGATAAAAAGAACGAAATCATGGGAAGCTCAAAAACAACCCCGCCGCAAGCATTACCGATATTATAAAAACCGAAATATTCATCAACAGCAATGTTGTTTGTAATTGACAGGGTGCCAAATGCTGCAAAGAACTTTAAAGCTGTGGGCAGCATGACCAAATATGCAAAATGCAAGCCCGGCTAAAAAACAGAACTGATGAGAAAAAACAATAGAATAAATATATTTTCTTTCATTTGGCAGCAGACCCGGCTCAATGAATTTCCACAGCTGGTAAAAGATATTGGGGATGCTGATAATTATTCCGCAAACAATAATAACCTGCATATACAGCACAAGCTGTCCGTAGGGTTTAAGGTTTATCAGAACAAGCGGCGGCACTGTCTTTGTTGCGGGGCTAAAAGAAAATCATTCATTATATAGTCAATGAATATGCCGGCAATTATTCCGCCGATAACAACACCTATTACTGCTTTAATTACTCTCCATCTAAGCTCTTCGAGATGTTCTAAAAATCCCATCTCTCCTCTTCACGCTCTTCCGGCAGTTCCTTTTCTTCAGCCATAAATTATTTTTTCCTGGCTATCAATTCCCTCTCGAAGCGTTCTTTTTCGATCTTCTCTTTAAACCGTAAATATTCTGATTCAAAAGTACTGTCTGCAGAAGTATCCAGTTTTTCAGCTTCCTCACTGACTTCATCTGTTTTCAGTATTTCTTTATCTATACTGATTTTTCCCGCTAAATCCTGTATATAAGATAAGATCATTGTTCTACCAGGTAAACAGCTCCGGATACAATGGGTGTTCCGAAGTTAAATCGTCAATTCTTTTCTGAATGCTTTTTTAACATCATCGCTTTCGGGGTTAGAGATAATATCATTTATCATTTCTGCAATTTTTTTTCCATATCAGGCTCTTTCATTCCGCGTGTTGTTAAAGCCGGGGTTCCGGAGCCGTATACCGCTTGTTATCAGCGGGCTTTTATCATCAAAGGGAACCGCATTTTTATTGCAGGTTATCCCTAACTCATCCAGCAGTTCCTGCGCGCTGCTTTCCTGTCATATTCTTGTTTCTAAGGTCAATGAGCATTAAATGGGTTATCTGTTCCGCCGGATATTATCTTAAACCCGAACCCGGTTAATTTGTCAGCAAGCACTTTCGCATTTTTGATAACCTGCTCAGCGTATTTTCCAAAATCGCTTTCAAGCGCTTCTTTAAAAGCCACTGCTTTTGCGGCAATCACATGCATTAACGGTCCGCCCTGGATGCCGGGAATAACCATTGAATCAAGCAGCTCGCTCATCATTTTTGTTCTTCCTGATTTCGGAGCCTTTATTCCAAATGTGTTCTCAAAATCTGCACCCATAAGTATCATACCGCCTCTTGGTCCTCTTAAAGTCTTATGAGTTGTAGTTGTAACAACATGACAATGCGGAAGCGGGTCGTTTAAGAGTCCTTTTGCTATCAAACCTGCAGGATGTGCTATATCGGCAAGCAAAAATGCGCCTATCTTATCTGCAATTTCCCTGAATCTTTTATAATCTATATTCCCTTGAATATGCGCTAGTCCCCACAGTCATCATTTTGGGCTTTTCCTTTACTGCAACACTTTCAATTATATCGTAGTCAAGCATTTCAGTTTCAGGGTTTATCCCGTACTGCGTGAAGTTATAGAGCCTGCCGGAAAAATTAACGGGCGAGCCGTGTGTAAGGTGCCCCCGTGTGATAAATCCATGCCCATAACCTTATCACTCAGGCTTAACCAGCACAAAATAAACAGCCATATTAGCCTGGGAGCCTGAGTGAGGCTGACATTTACATAAGCCGCGCCGAACAGCTCCTTTGCGCGGTCTCTTGCAACATTTTCTGCAACATCAACATATTCACACCCGCCGTAATAACGTTTGCCCGGGTAGCCTTCTGCATATTTATTCGTCATAACCGAGCCCATTGCTTCCATTACCTGAATACTTGTAAAGTTCTCGGAAGCAATCAGCTCAAGCTTGAGTTTTGTCTTTCTAATTCGTGCCTTATTGCAATGTAGATTTGAGGATCGTAATCCTGTAAAATGGACATAATACTTATAGGTTTTTTAGAGGCTGTATAATTTAGTTAATATTTTTAATATTTAATTTATCAAAAATCATCCGACGGTTTTAAAAACCACATCTCCCCGATCTTAACTGAAGCACCTAATCTGAATACTTCATCTTTGATCAGCGCGTTTGAATTTTTCCGCGTAACGTTATATTTAAAGTACAGATCAAGCTGAGTTATACCTGCCGATCGGAAGCGAAATCCCGTACCGAGACCGATCGTATTAATATTTTCATTTCTTATACTAAGATAATTGGCAGTGTAGCTGCCGCCTATCCTGTATGAAATTCTTTTGTAAAGCGGGTCTTCCAGTTTTTTTGAGGGAGTATATTCAAAACCCAACCCGGCTCTCATGCTGTTTTTAATTTCCGCAGGATGGTAGGAGCCGTAATACTTGAATTTATCCCACTGCTGGAAATAAACATCCGCTGCAACTATCAGGCGGTCATTAAATTCATTTGTTATGCCTGCTCCAAATGCCAGGGGAAGCTCAAGATCCCCTCCCTGTTAAGCGCTTAGGGAGTCCACATTGCTAATGGAACGGTTGAACTTTCCCTGAAATACTTGAGTTGAATTTGGAAGGTGTTGAAACAACAACACCAAGGGTCATATTATCGCTTTTTGGTTTTAAATATCTTTCGAAACCGTGGAAGATAAGCCCGGTATTAAAATAAAAACCCGAAATTGTGTTTGATGTGCTATTACGTGTATCAAACAAAAGAGGGTTGGTAAAATCTATGCTCATAGATTTATTAATATTGCCAAAAAGCATAGTTAAACTGTGCGCCCAAAGCTGAATTGTTTGAATATATATATGAAAACCCGACGCTTAACCTGTTTAATCCACCGTTGCTGCTGTAGGTTTGCGTAAGGTTCGTTTCGGAAGATCCCGAGAGCAGAGCATCATAGTTAACGTTGCTGTAATTGTTTATGCCAAGGTCAATTATCCAGCCATTCCCTTTATTTAACGGAATGGAAATAGTCAAAACCCTTCAAAATCACCGCTGTTCTTTGGCGGTATAGTGCCGTCTGTTGACTTAATGTTTTCCAAAATTAAATTTGCATGAAAAAATAGTGGTTTGTATCTTGTCCATGATGCGGATTCGAGAATTGGCGTAACTGCCGTAAAGCGATATTCCCATAATCCCCATTCCGTCTGTTCGGTTGCTGGATGAATAATTTAAATCCTCAAGCCCGAATAAAGAATAAATTGAGCCGCCGTTCTTATCAACCTGTGCAAAAAAGTGTTGCAGCAGATAATAAAAACATCGCTATCGGGATCTTCAGTATAAATTTTATCATGCTCATGGAGTGCTTCTTGGGTATACTTAATTTTTTACATGCGGTCGTTTAAGAGGGTCTGACGCAGTTTCTTTACAAACGAGAATAGAGATCTAAGTTGAAGTGTGTCACGGTTCCCTAAGCTGCAGCATTATTCCCGGATTTGACTCGGCCAAGGCTTGCCATCTCTGGAAGGGAGATGCGGGCATGGTTTGATAACCAGCGATCTCATCCGCTTCATATCTTCCGCTATCTGATGGGGCTCCCAGGAACTGATATGCACCAGTTTCTAAGCTCTTTTCCGCCAGAATCGTTTATATACTCGCCCGAAAATAGTGTGAGAAGTCTGTTTGGAGAACTGTGAATTAGCAGAATCCAAAGTAAGGAAAAGCTGAACATCATTGATTGTTGTGCGGTAGAAGGCAGCTTGGTCCAGGTCCAAACTTCATAACCTGCACATAACTGATGCCAGCCTGCAGGCTGAAAGTGCTCATTGCCCGATAAGATGCTTGTGTTAACAAGCGATATCGTTGAAGAAACTGTAGTTACCAAAGTATCAGTATCACCGTTTTTTAGTCACTATTATTTTTCAGCTTAGGCACGCAGGTTCTCGCAGATATCGATAATAGTCCTGAATAAAATGCCTTTACTCACCCTTGATGGAATTACCAGGTGAAAGCACAACACCGTAGTTTTGTCTCGCGTATCCTGTATCGGCAGCATTTTCAAGCCAGTCTTTTTTTATCATAGTGGTATTTAAGCTGATGTTGACATCCCGTGAGTCTGCAGTGGGTGAACCCGTGTAATTACCCTGTGACACTGTTCCAAAAGTTGAAGAGTTACTAACTGAATCGAGAGTTATTGCCGAAAAAATTCAGGTTACGGTTTATTTTATAAACATCAAACTCAATCTGTGCCAGTGAATCAGACATGGAAACCGGGAGTAATAAATTTCTGTAGTTCAATATCAGGGTTGCTGAGTTAACAGTAGCGCTGTCCTCAGTCAGCCCTTAAGCCTGAAAACCTGACCAAACCCTTTGCATCTCATAGTTCCCGTTTTTTCCAACCATTAAGTTTCCCTGAGCCGGATGTGTTAACATAATATTTTACGTTGGAGGAAGTGATGAGCACTGTATCGATATACGAATCAAAATATCCCTTACCCCCGTTGTTTTCACCCGGGGGAATGAAGTTTAACCCCAGCGATGAAGGATCTCATCTGCGCATCCTATAGTATATAATGAAAGAGATAAAACAACCATGATGCTTAGAAAATGATGCTTTAAGTCTGTACTGAGATCATTTATTAATTTGTTCTGTTGCTGCAATCCGCTTAGGGCTGAGATTAAAACAATAAATCCATAACCCGGGTACCGTGTAAGTATGAATTTAATTCAACTTCTCAATATATTTTTAACTGCTTCAAGTAAATTTGATGCAAAATAAAGTCAATTTTTAAGTTTTCATCAAGACATTTCTTATATGCTATTTTTGCCGTATCCGGTTTCAACAAGAATGTTTTTCGTTCGGGCATTTACCCCGCACTTAATATCAGTATATGCATCACCTATCATGTAAGCAGCTTGCAAGGTCAAGATCATATTTTCGGGCATCAAGAATCATCCCGATATCAGGTTTCCTTGAAGGGTGTTCAGTTTTATATTTTTCTATTATTCCGTCTTTATGGAAAGGGGAGCAAAAAAGGTCTGTCAATTTTAGCATCCGGGTTAGCGTTTAACAAATAACTTACACATTTTTGGTTGATATTGTCCAGCTCTTCTTCACTCCAGCCAGCCGCGGGCAATTGCGGATTGATTTTGTTATTTATAATTATCTTAAATCCTGATTTTCTTTGCAATAGCTATGTGGCATCTGCTGCGCCATCAATCAGCTCTTACCTGTGCGGCACTTGTTAAGTATCCTCAAAGGATTTCACCTGCCGGCAGCCTCTTATTTCTTTGAGTGGGCCAGTGCCGTCTCTGTCCAAAAAGAGCTTTGCCCACAGTTTGTTTAATATAGAGTATTAGGTACCCCTTCTTTCATAATTGATCTTCGTGTGCAGGTCAACGTATTTTTTAGCTGAAACTTCCCATGAATAACCGTAAGCCATACAGATTCTTATCTAGCTTGATCCACTCTTCGCGTGTTCTGGAAAAGCTTTAATGCACTGGCGGATGGCTCTTCATTAAATCGGCGGCATCGTATTTTTCAAATACCAACCATTGCCACTTTCCCGCTTTCATATTCCGGGGATCGTATCATCGGCAAGTCCGCCTGTTGCCCTCTCACAATGGGAACGGTTCCGTATTTCAGGCTGTACATCTGGTTTAACCGCAACGGTTCGTACCTGGAAGGCATTAAAAACATATCGCTTCCGGATTCAATTAAATGAGCAAACTCTTCCGAGAACCCGGAAAATGTACCTTCCGATCCTCTTGGGGTATTTTTCTTTTTACACCTTCAAAAAAACTTCTGAAAGGTTTTATCACCGGAGCCAAGAAGGACAGAACTGAACGTTTTCCTTTATTAAATCCGGCATAGCTTTTTTGAATTATATCAAAACCTTTCTGGCTCTGATAGCCTTTGAGAGATAATACCGATCACCGGAGTTTCTGCATTGTAGTCCATCCCGAACTGTGCTTGCATAAAGCCTCTTTTATTTCGCGCGCTTTAAGGAAGCTCTTTGGAGTTATACACTCGTAAGGTATCAGACTGTCATACGTTCGGGACGGCATACTGTATAATCAACTCCGCTTAGTATACCATACAGGTCTCTTTTTCCGTTTTCTTTAATCATACCTTCAAAACCCATTCCCGGTATTCGTGGGTTCAAGCTGTTATTTCTTTGGCATAATTTTCACTTACAGTAGTTATAGCATCAGAGTATATCAGCCCGGTTTTTAAAAAACTGAACTTATCATAGTATCTCGCTAACACCGTCTTCACATTCCATAAGGAGTTTCCGGAAGCTCCGCTTTTGCAAATGACTCTTTTGAAAATAATCCCTAGAAACGCAATGTTATGGATAGTGTAGCCATCAATTCTTAACGTTTTGCAGCAGGGGGTCTTTGCCGTAAAATTGGCTTGGCATAGGCAGGTATTAACCCTGTCTGCCAATCGTTGCACAATGTACTACATCCGGCTGCAGCCAAGAAGGCGAGCACCTGGACAACAACTGCCAAGCCCTGTTGAAAAATATGAAGCGCTCATCATTATTCGGGGTAATCTTTTCCGGTTTTTTCATCAACATAGGGATTTGGTTTACCAAAATGTCTTCGTTATTTTCAATCAAAAATACCTGAACCTTGCCTCTTTGGGTGATACTATGAATGAAGATTTTATGTTGCATATGGCAATTTTTTATCACCAACCGGTACTTCGATGTTAGTAAGACGTTTTATTTCATAAATTCTGAGGCGTCTTTTCATCAAGCGGTCCGTATTTGGGAGCAATGATTCCTGACTGCGTGCTGCCCTGCGGCGTTAAGCTCCCGCAGGCAGTGAATTTGAAACGTCAGCTAATCCCCCGGTCTTGCTGTAGGGCGTAACTTCCACTTGTACAATACAGTATATTTAAGCCTTTGCTCATTCGGTTGGTTTTTAATTTGTTGTAATTTACAAAATTACTGAAAATTGATTTTTACCGCAATGAAATTAAGAAGGGTATAGAAGCTTGTTTTGAGTTATCTGCAAATAATGGGTTTAGGGGTAACGTTTTCCTCCATCAAATTTGCAGTTTAGTTTATATCTTTTATTTTGCCTTTAAATATAGATAAGATAATTTTACTCTTATTATTAACTTAAAATCAATATGAAAAGCGGTATATTTCTGCATTAGCATTATTAGCTGTGTTAGGATTAATTGTATTTTCGTTTAAAACGGGTAACTCAAAAATCGGACCGCGCTTAAGCCGTCTATTAAATAATACAACCGAAAATAATTTTGTTGTTTGGATTTATTTAAATGATAAGGGTCCCAATGCGAATTCAAAGCTTCAAAACCCCTTAGCTCTGGTTACCCAGCGCTCACTGGATAGAACGTTCGAAGGTAAAGCAGCAAAATGAACTCAGATTTCAGCGATGCTCCATTATATCAGGGCTACGTGGATGGAATAGTGCCAAAAGTACTGAGTGTAAGGCAGCAGGCTAAATGGTTTAACTCCTTAAGCTGTGAAATAACCAGGGAGCAGCTTGATCAACGAAGAGCTAATTTTGTTACTCAAATAGAAATTGTGGAAAGATATCATAAAAACCCGAGGAAGAAGAAGCTTCAGACAATACTTCATTGATAACAAATCAAACTGACGCTGTTGACAGTCTTAATTACGGGACAAGCTATAAGGCAGATAAGCCAGATAAAAGTGAACCTTGTTCATAACCAGGGTATATCAGGGCAGGGTGTTTTGATTGCAAGCCTTGATGACGGGTGGAGAAACCAGACTCATGAAGCATTTACAACTCTTCCGATCACTGTTCTTGCACAATATGATTTTCAGCTTCATATAACAGGCGCTAACCATACACATCAGATTCTCACGGAACAGCCCGCTTTTCGACAGTCGGCGGCTATAAGCCGGGTAAATTAATTAATCCCCTCACGTACAGGTCATCTTTATATTGTTGCCCAGAACCGAAGTTGATTCGTTTGAAAGACCAATTGAAATGGATAGCGGCTTGCGGCATCACAATGGGCGAATAGCCTTGGTGCAGATATTACCAGCTCGCTCGGATACCTGGATTTGATCCTCCGTATTCAAGCTACACATGGATGGATATGAACGGTTTTACAATGCCTGTTACAAATGTGCAGGTGATCTGGCAGTTAACCATCGGGATCGTGGTGTGCTGAATTTCTGCCGGAAATAACGGTAACAGCGCTCACAACACTCTTGGCGGACCCGCTGACGAGAGATAGTGTAATTTCACTTCTGGTGCTGTAAATCCTTCAGGTGTGCGCTCTGACTTCCAGTTCTGTTAACGGACCTACAACAGATAACCCTCCGGGGATCAAACCGGATGTAATGGCGATGGGTGAAGGCGTTACAACTGCAGGCGTATCAAGCTAAACACTTCATACAGCACGCGTTTTCTTCCAGGTACACTTCATATGCATGTCCTTTAGCGGCGAGTATGCGGGCTTATCCTCTCAGCCAATAGAGATCTTACGCCGCTGCACAAATCAGGGAATACTTAGAAAATTTGCAAGTAATTCAAATTCACCGAATAATCTAATGGGGTGGGGAATACCTGACGCATCATTATCTGTTGATTCCGCACGCAAGCTAGATAATACTGCTCCGGTAATACAGCATACCCAGCCATTTACCAGCACCGTTAATAACGGGGTTATAACAATGAATGCAAGGATTACAGACAACGGTATTATCAGGAACTGGACAAATGAAGCTCCACCGCTTTACCTTCAGGAAAAGCACAGACGGCGGGATAAACTGGACAAGCTTTACTGCAGCTAATTACTCTGCTGTAAACCGTGATACTTTCTTTCCCGATAACAGGAAGCACAAACGGAACTACAGTTCAGTATTATTTTGCAGCTCAGGATATAGCATTGCCCGTTCCTAAAATGGCAACACTGCCGGCAGGGGGAAGCGGGATAAATCCACCGGGCACAACGCCTCCTCCAACCAACGGGTTTTACTTATACAGTCGGCGTAACCGGAATTAATCCCTATAAGCGGTGATACCGGGCAGGCTTAATTTATATTCAAACTATCCAAACCCGTTTAACCCTGTGTGACGAAAATCAGGTTTGATATAGCCGGGCTGACAAATGCAAAGCTCATGGTTTTTGATATACTCAGCAATGTAACT
>ERZ1370068.10477-contig-9173_pt1 | contig 30897 bp, 50 predicted proteins | sample MGYA00561227_ERZ1370068 | MGnify/ENA primary metagenome ERZ1370068 (study PRJEB38410, sample SAMEA6850437) | metagenome | study: Metagenomic assessment of the ecological functions of the soil: analysis of the soil microbiota associated with the...
CCAGTTACGTATTGCTCAGATCGAGCGGGAACTTTTTCGCAAAGGCGTTGATGCGTGGTGGATGGACGCGACCGAGCCGGAATTGATTCACGGGCCCGAACTCGAAGGCACCAAAACGCACATGCATCCGACGGCGCTTGATCCGGCTCGCGCATGCTCAACGCGTATCCGCTGGTTAACAGCCAGGCGGTCTATGAAGGCCAGCGGTCGGCGGCCCCGAACCAGCGCGTCTTTACCTGACGCGCTCGGGCTTTGCCGGACAACAACGTTACGCCGCCGCGGTCTGGTCGGGTGACATTTCGTCCACCTGGACGGCGATGCGCAAGCAGATTCCCGCCGGTCTGAGTTTTTCGCTTTCGGGTCTGCCCTATTGGACCATGGACAGCGGTGGATTTTCGGTGCCCGCGCGCTTCTCGCGCAAAGATGCAAGCGCTGCGGACATCGAGGAGTGGCGCGAACTGAATACGCGCTGGTTTCAATTTGCTACCTTTGTGCCCTTGTTGCGGGTGCACGGTGAATTCCCCTTTCGCGAAATGTGGTATTTCGGCGGCGAGTCGCATCCGGCGTTTCAAACGATGCTCAGGATTTGACCGGCTGCGTTACCGCCTCTTGCCTTACATCTATTCGGTTGCCGGAGACGTGACGCAGGCTGGAAGCAGTTTCATGCGCGCGTTCGTCATGGATTTTCGCCACGACGCCAAAGCGCGTGAGATCGGCGACCAGTGACATGTTCGGGCCTCCCTAATGATCAATCCGGTAACTCAGTACCAGGCCCGCACTCGTTCAGTCTATCTGCCCCAGTCGGCCGGCTGGTACGACTGGTGGACCGGCAAGCTCATCTCCGGAGGCCAGCGCATGGAAGCGCCGGCGCCATATGAATCGATGCCAATCTTCGTCAAGGCGGGCTCGATTATTCCCGTCGGGCCAGAGTTGCAGTACACCGCAGAGCGACCAGCCGATCCCATTACGCTCTATGTATATGCTGGCGCTGATGGAGCATTCACGCTTTATGAAGATGAAGGCGTCAATTACAACTACGAGCAGGGAGGGTTCGCCTGAATTGTGCTGCGCTGGGATGACCGCAGTCACACGCTCACGATCGGCGCGCGGCGCGGCTCGTTCCGCGGGATGCTGACGCAACGAACGTTCGCGGTTATCCTGATTTCAAAGACGAAGCCGGTTGGTTTTTCGTTCACACCCCAAGCGGATCGCACCGTTAATTACGATGGGCAGGAATTGAAGGTGCAGTTTTAGAAGCCATCAACGTCTCGGCCTCGGGATCAGAGGCCCGAAGGGCCGATCACATTGATGCCGGTCGCTTCGGACCTCCGTGATTCTTAAAACACCCACACCCCGACCTTACGGTCAGGGCTATTTCATGCCGGTCCTTCGGACCTCCGGTCGAGTCCCTTTCACGAAAACGGCGTCGTAAAGTCAGACAAACAGGTGAGGGCACGTCGGCAACATGTCCCGCGGAACTGAGCCGGCCCGTTTCCCGATCGCGGCGCAAGGTAACTATGTTGTCTGAGTTTTGATTTGCCACCAGCAAAAACGCGCCCGTCGGATCAATCGCAAAATTGCGCGGCGTCTTCCCTCCAGCCGATTCTTGTGCGCCACGAAAGTCAGCTGCCCGGTTCGCGGATCGATCTTGAAGCACGCGATACTGTCATGGCCCCGGTTCGAAGAATAGAGAAACCGGCCATCGGAGGAGACGTGGACATCCGCTCCCGTATTCTCGCCCTTATAATCATTGGGCAGAGTCGAAAGCGTTTGCAACTCGCGCAGACTTCCCATCCGGGTATCGCGTTCAAAAGTGGTCACGGTCGAGTGCAGCTCATTAAGCACGAACAGATATTTGCCGGTGGGATCAAAAAGCCAGATGACGCGGTCCCGCGCCCGGCTTAGTTTGCGCCCAGGGCGGGTCGGCCGGCAGCAGCTTTCCTTTCTGTGAATCGAACCGGAAGATCATTACCCGATCGGTTCCCAGATCGCATGAATAGGCCGAACCGGTTTCGTTGAATCGAGCATGATGCTGTGAGCATGCGGACCGCTTGTGACGCTCCTGGTTTACGCTCGAGCCCTGGGCCTGCTTCATATCTGTCGCCTGGCCCAAACTGCCATCGGGTTGAACCGGGAAAACCGTCACGTTACCGCCGGTGTAATTCGCAATCAGGACAAACTTGCCCGCGGCATCCACGTGCACATAACACGGATCCGGCGCCCAGTGATGGTTGTTGATTCAACAACTTCAACTCGCCGTTCCGTTGATTGATGGCAAAGGCACTCACGGCGCCGCTTTTCTTTACCCGCAAAACTGTCGACTTCATTTACCGCGTACAGATAACGCCGGCCCGGGGCGACGGTAAGAAATGAAGGGTTCACCACGCCCTTCGTCGTGTTGACGTGGCTCAACTGTCCGGAAGCGAGGTTGAGTCGATATAGATATATGCCTCGCTCTTGCCGTTGGTGTAGGTTCCCACGTAAAGCAACACACCATCGGGATCAGCGGCGGCCCAGGCCGGGTTATCAGTACCGCTGCCGAGACGCTTGCGAGTTTCAGAAACTCGCGACGCCCGGAGCGCGGTCTGGGGGCGCAATTCTGGTTTTCAATTTCTTTCATATTATGAGTTTTGCTTAAGCCCGCTCGCTCGAGCGTCGCCAGCGATGCGCAAAAACGGGTTCGTCGACTAATAGTCACAAGGAGAGATCAGACGCGGCACGGGCGCCGGCACTGTGTCCTGAAACTTCACCGATCTTCGTCGCAGCGCGGCCACCTGTGCCTCGACCTCCGCCGGTGCAACTATCTTCTTTGCCTGATGAAAAACCCAATCAATGTCCTCCTGGTAATGGCGGACCACCGTCGACTTAACTGTCGCGTCCTTGATAAACCAGAGGTTAAAATTTATCGACATCAGCGACCGAGGGTAATATTGTCCCCCGTGCTCAGCCAGTTGATTGCCATCGATGAAATACTTCACCTTGCCATCAGTGACCTGAGTCAACAGAGTGTGCCAGCCCGCCCTGCTGCCGCTGCTGGTATCGAATACGTTGTCCTTTTTCCAATTGGGCTCCGGACTAAAAGTTCTCCAGGATGTCGTGAATAACGTCGGACCGTTGGCGCCCCATCCTCCATTCGCCAGATATTCGAAATCCAGCTCGCTGTAATCAGGATCCATCGGCGCCTTCAAGGGGCTGATCGTATAGAAGCTCTGGACCAGTTGGTCGCCGCTGGGACCGTCGATCGGCAGATCAACAAATCGGACCCGGGCCGCGTAAGTCCCGTCGAGGTATTTGCGTTGGTGACAAATCTGCGACTGGTGGGTATTCGTTGCGGTGTTATCGGTCGAAGACGTCATGCGGACCAGCCGGTTGCCACGGGTGTCCGGATCCCGAAGAAACGATACGCTGGTCTTTTCCCAGTGCGCGCCAGGCACGCCCGGCCAACCGGGAGCGGTACGAATGATCCAACCATGTCTCGTCATTTGCGCGCGGCTCGAATAGTTAAAGTCATCGAAAAGCATTCGCGACGCCGGCCTGGCGCCGCGCCGGGACCCGCGCCGGACCAGCTCGTTCGGCGGCTGGTCTTTTGGCGCCCGCTGGGCCAACGGGCGTATTGCCTGCAACCAAACTTCCACCGCCTAATGCCAACATGAGACTAAGGCACCGGATCGTTTGACGTAACATACAGATAAGTCCCTCGCAGCTCAGGTAGTGAGTCAGAAGAAAACCTTCGTGATACTTAAAGTGATTTCGTGGTTGGCTTTGCTGTAAAAGTCGGCGAAGCCGACGAATGATAATAGCCCACCGATTCATCGGTGGGATCGGAGGCCGTAGTTACAAGTCAGTCCGTGAAGCGGACGGCTGAGTCAAAAGCCTCTTGAAACTACATCTTTTCAGTCGTCCGCTCCACGGACTTTCGATCAGATCCAATGCCCACCCAGCGCTGAAGCGCTGGGCTATTTCATTCAGTCCGCTTCGCGGACGCGTATAAACTTGCAGCAAAGCCTTTCCTCTATCTGAAAGAACCCATAAACCACGGATTCACCCAAACGCACAAGGATTTATGCTCTCGAGTGCGCCAACCCTGGTTGTGGCCCGAGGGCGCGACCAAAATCCGGCTCGACTTGTCAGGCTATATACTCCTGAACCTGCGCATACACGCGATTCATAATCGTCCGGGCGATTGTCTCATCTTCGGCCTCAGCAATCACCCGAATGATCGGTTCAGTGTTTGAACCCCGCACCAGAAACCAGCCGTTCGGCAACTCAACCTTCACGCCGTCGCGCAAATCCATCCTGTACGCGGAGTACTCATTACGAAGCTTTCTCAGGACCGCTGAGATCTTGTCCGAGGAGCAAACCATCTTCTCTTTGATCATTGCGAAGCGAGGCAGGCTGTCCTTCAACTCGCCGATCGTCTTGCCGCTCTGCGCCATCAGATGTGTAATCAGGGCCATGCCGACCAAACTGTCGCGCGCAAAATTGAGGCGCGGATAAATTACCCCGCCGTTGCCTTCGCCGCCCACCACTGCGCTCTGTTTCTGCATTTCTTCGGTTACATTAACCTCGCCGATCTTCGAGAGAAAAGCTTGCAGCCAAACCTGCTTACCACCTCCTTAAGCGCGGAAGTAGTTGCTAGATTTGCCACGACCGGCCCGGGACTCCTGCCCAGAACACTCAGAGTCGCCAGCAGCAACGTGTACTCTTCGCCGATCGGCACCCCTTCTTCCGAAACAACTGCAAGTCGATCGGCATCCATGTCCTGGGCAAAGCCGACGTCCGCCTGCTGTGCTTTGACCGCGGCGCAAAGATCGCCGAGGTTTTCCGCCAGCGGTTCGGCCGGTCGCGGAAATAGTCCATTGGGAGTTACGTTAATTGAAAAAGACCTCGGCGCCCAATGCGGCCAGCAGCTTGGGGCCGGCCAGCGAACCGGCTCCATTGCAGGCATCGAGAACCACCCGGAGCTTTTTCCTGAGCGGCGGCAGCGGGCCCAGCGCGTCGACGATCGTTTGAATATGAAGATCGGTCGCCCCGGCCACTTCGGTCACGTCCCGCATTTGCGCGCCCACGACGCGCGTGTATTCGCCCTGGTGGTAAATGTCCAGCAGTTCACGCGCCTGACCGGTGTTGAGAAAGAACCCCTCGTGGCCGATGAACTTCAGCGCGTTCCATTCCGCCGGGTTGTGACTTGCGGTGATCGCGATGCCGCCGTGGGCGCGATGATGACGGACGAGCAGTTGAATCGTGGGCACGGGACACATGCCGATATCAATAATCCGGCAACCACTCGACAACAGACCCGCGATGACAGCCTGCTTCACCATCTCGCCCGAGGTGCGCGGATCGCGCCCGATGACGATCGTGCGCCCACCCACATAGGTGCCGAAGGCCTGCGCGAATCGGGTCAGCAGCGTAGGCGTCAGGGACTCGCCAACCACTCCGCGCACACCGGAAATGCTGATCTTGAGCGTTGGTATTGGTCGCATCGGCTTTGCCTCAAAAGTCCGAAATTGCGGTGTTTCATTCACACCGGGCTTCAGCCCGGTGTCGGGCGTCTCAAAAGCTAAGAAACCGTTTCAACGGTTTTCTTGCTGCTGCACTTGACGTAAATTGCTGATATTTAACGGCTTCATTTTTCGCACCGAGGAGTAAACCGTTAAAACGGTTCTTCGTCTTCTATGCTCAGCGTCACCGGGCTAAAGCCCGGTGTGAATGAAACATCAGAGCTTTCGAACTTTTGAGGCAAAGCTGGCCGCATCGATTCAGACGATTCTGTCAGCGTAAAGATTCTCATTTATTCAATCTGTCGCGCGCCCAATCAAGCAAGCCGCGGGCGTTTGGCTGCTCATCGGCTTCGACAATAATCCGAATCAAGGATTCCGTGTTCGAAGCACGCACGTGGATCCAGCCTTGCGGTAAATCCACCCGAATGCCGTCGGTTAGATCGCAAGTCAAATGCTCGTGCTCGACTGTGAGCCTGAAGTCCTGCAGCACCGAATAGAGCCGACTAGGCTCGACTACCAGATTGTGCTTGAGCATGAACAATCTCGGAAGTTGTTCGACCACTTTCGAGACGGGAACGCGCATTCGGGCCAGGCCATCCAGAACCAGTCCGACGGCGGCAGCGCTATCGTGGGTCAGCTGCACCTCGGGTACCGTCAAGCCTCCGCTTCCCTCACCCCCGAGGACGGCGTCGCATTCCAGCATGGCCTCGGAAATGTAAGTCTGTCCGACCTGGGTGCGCACGACGGTGCCTCGATAACGCTCCGCTATTTGTTCGATCGCGCCGGTGGTGGAAACATTCGTCACAACCACGCCGGCGTTTTGTTCAAGACGAATGCGACTGGCAAGGGCAAACGTCATCTCTTCCGAGAGAGGTTCACCGGCTTCGGTAACAATACCCAACCGCTCACCGTCGGCATCATGAGCAAAACCAATGTCGGCCGCTCCGGCTTTTACGACCGCCGCGAGCTGGGCCATCGTCTCTGGCGTCGGTTCCGGTCGATGAGGAAAAGCAGCCGCCGGATCATCGTTGATTGTCAGCACTTCACAGCCGGCCGCCGCCAGCCAACGCGGGACCAGAAGTGAACAGGCGCCGTTAGCACAATCGATCGCTACCTTGAAGCGCCGGGCCTTGATGAGGTCAAGATCAAATGCCGCTTTGAGCACTTCGATGTGGTGTGCGATCGGCTCCTGATGCTCGATCGCCGGCTGGATCCGGTCCCAGGCAGCTTTGGCAAACTCTCCCTGGTGATAAATGTCCAGGAGCTCTTCGGCTTGCACGTGATTCAAATAAAGCCCGTCGCTGCGAACAAACTTCAACGCATTCCATGGTCTCTGGATTGTGACCGGCGGTGATGGAAATCCCCCTCGGCCTTCAGCCATGGCACTGCCAATTGAAGACTCGGCGTTGGACAGATGCCCAGATCGATTACCTCACAACCGGCGGCCAACAATCCGGCCACGACTGCTGATCGGACCATCGGCCCCGAAGAGCGGGTATCGCGACCAACCAGAATGCGGCCGCTGTCGAGATAGGTGCCGAGCGCCTGGGCGAAACCAACGGCAACTTCCGGCGTGAAAGTCTCGCCGACGATGCCACGGACTCCGGTGATGCCGATTTTTAGCGGTTTCATACGGGGCTGGTCTACGCGAGCTCACATCCCATGTTTCTTATTCGCCGTCAAAGGAATGACGACCGCTGGACTATTCCACGCTTGCACTCGCAAAGATGCAGGCAAAGCTCCGCGATTCCTGATCTTATAAGTTGCCGTGACGGTCTGCCGCTCACCGGGCAAGAGCGACATGTAGTTGTCCTTCCAGATCACCGGCAGCACGTCACGGTCACTGCTTCCCTGCTTTATCTCGAGACGCACAAAAAAGCGAGACTGGAACCGGGATTTGAGATAGTGACGTGCGCGATCTCTTCGTCGCCGCGACGAATAGCATTGCCGGACACAGCCAACTTCACGGGCGCAAGCTTTTCCAGTTGACTCATGTCCGCATACGAGCTAACGGGCGTGTAGTACCACTTGGTTTTCGCTTTATCTAGAACGTCAGCCGTCGTCGACAACCAATAAAAATTGGAACTGAGAATCTGACCGGTCGAACTTCGCAGCGACAGCTTGAGAAAATACGCTGTCGACAAATCTGGGATTTCCGGAATCGAGAAAACCTTTGCGTTACTATCCGCCGCGAGATCCAGGTCAATTGTCCGGGAGAATTTTTCGACGAGATTGAGGTCAAAGACCTGCGCCGCCAACTTCAATTTGGACTGCGGTTGGCTGGTGATATTCACGGCGATCACACTCTTGTCGTCGTACGAATATTGCACGTGAATCGGTTCGCAGGCCTTCCTGGTTCCGAAATAACCCCCGGCGGGCATCAGGTAATAGTCATAAAGGTGCCAGATCAATGAAGGCCATGCGTTGTTCAGCATCCATTGAATCACCCCGGTCGATTGGTAGCGGTTGGCGGCATAGGCTTCGAACATTGCCCGCTGCCCTTCGTAAGTCATCAATTGTGCCTTGAGCGCATAGTCACCCACATCTTTCGCGACACCATAACGGTTGTTCAAGGCAGTGGTAAAGACCTGGATATCTTTGAACTGGCCGCCGCCGGCGTGATAGTTCCAGTAATCGTCGATCGGCCAGAGATGATCTTTGGGAATCATCTGTTGCAGGCCTCGAGCGGTGGCACTGCCGGGCCGGGACTGATCTCGGTAGCAAATCCATGGGCGCCGCCCTTCTCTTTGTCTAATGGCCAATAAACAGCCGGCACCCATTCGTATGGTCCTTCCATCTTGACTCCGGTAGCGCCGCTGAATTCGGCCTTTCGCCGTCGCCGACGAGAGAAAAGGATTGGGCCATTGGTATTTCTCGAGGATGTCTACGTACCGGCGTTCGACATCGGCAGGCGGCGGGTTGTCGCTGCCATTCAACCACACCAGCATGCTTGGATGGTTTCGCAAGCGTCTGATCTGGTCGGCCTGCGATTTGGCAGCAATGTCATAATCTTCCTGGTCCCAAACCGGTCCTTCCTTATAGTCGTCGCGATGCTGCCAGTGCTCCCAGTGCGAGCAACAGCACCAGCCCGCCATGATCAGAATTCCATATTCATCCGCGAGGTCGAAGAAATAATCCGGCTGTAGCTGTCCTTCCAGACGAATCGCATTCAGGTTCATCTCTTTGACATATTGAAACTCTGTTCTCAACCGGGCCGCGTCAAAGCGGAGAAACATGTCCGAGGCCCAGCCACCTCCACGAATGAGAACATTGCGGCCGTTTACTTTAAAGACCCGGTGATTCTGATTGTCGATTTCTGAAGTGATCTGGCGAACGCCAAATCGCGTGCTTTGGCGATCCGACACTTTGCCGTTCACTGTGAATTCGAGCTCTAAACCGTAAAGACTTTGCGGCCCCAACTGGACCGGCCACCAGACGCGGGGATGAATTAGATTGAGTTGGGGAAATTGTCCGGGACTGAAAGAGACGAACCTCGTCTCCTGAGGTCCAAGTTTTACTCGTTGTGAAAACCTGATCCCTTCGATGCGTCCACTCAAGACGCCTTCGACTTCGTGATCGCCGGCATTGTGCGCTTCGGCATTGACGGTCAGATGAGCAGTCGCGAGCGAAGGCAAATCAAAAAGAGTGACGACCTGTGGATAACGGAGCGTGACAGAGCCGCTGCTGGTGAAATAAACGTCCCGAAAGATGCCCATGTTTTTATCCGGTGGCGTGGGATTCCAATCCACCCAGGTCCAACCAAGATCATCGGGCAAAGCTGGAAACACTTCGACTGCCAGAGTATTAATTTCTCCGGCACGGGCGGTGTCGCTGGCGTTCAACTCATGGACGCGAAAAGTGCCCGCGATTTGATCGGAAGCGGCAATCTGCTTGCCGTTGAGCCAAATGTTGGCGCGGAAATTAATGCCATCAAAATGAAGCCAGATGTTCCGGCCGTGATAGCTGGCAGGCAAACGAAATTCGGTTCGATACCACCACGAGACCCGGAAAGGGCTATCTTCGGGCATTGGCAGCAGCGAGAAGTTTTCCCCGATCGGATAATTGCAACCGGGTATCGCTCTCAAATTTATGCCTGCGAAAGGATCCGGATAGACTTTGTCGTCGACGAGAGTGCCCACCACCGTTGAAGGGACCCTGGCGGGATACCAGTCCTTTGGTTGCCAGCCGCGCTGCGACAGCACCTCCCTTTCTTTGACCTGGGCCGACGATCTGAATGGTCCAGCGCTCGCGGAGAAATGTCTTTTCCGGTTGCGCGGGCGTCGGGTTTGACCTGGGCCATGGCCGGCCCACTTACGGTCAGTAACATCAAGATGATGATGGTTGACGGTCTCAACGTGTCACCTCTGCACCCGCATCATCAGCCGCGAATGGCCAGCGGCTCGTATACCATGACCACCCCACAAAAAGATCGCGCCCAGAGAGAGGGTGCCAAGACCCAACAGCATCACCGGCCACGCCGTAGTTGCGAAAATAAATATCCAACCGATCAGCGCCACCAGGCAAGGAAGCGGATACAACCACATTTTATAGGGCCGCGGCATGTTCGGGGCATGTTTTCTGAGCAGTATCAGCGCCAGGATCTGGCCGATGAATTGCACCAGGATGCGGGTCGAAATAAGTGCGTCAATCACCGTGTCCAGCGAGAAGAAACTGCAAATTATGGAGATCAGCCCAAGCACGATCAGCGAAACGTAAGGAAATCGCTTTGTCGGATGAAGTCGACCGAACACTCTGAAAAAGTAACCATCGAGCGCAGCGGCGTAAGGTATTCGCGAGTAGCCGAGCAGCAGGGCAAAGACCGAACCGAAAGCTGTCCACAGGACCATCGCCGTGAAGAACGTGGCGATCCTGGTCCCATAGATCTTTTCCATCATCGTGGAAACGAGAAAGCCTGATTCAGGATGCTGGTCCCAGGGAACGAACTCTCGCCAGGGCACAATCCCGATCACCGAAAGATTAATCGCCAGGTAAATAACGGCCACCCGCGATGACGCTGATGATGATCGAGCGCGGAATGGTCCGGCCCGGATCCTTCACTTCGTCTCCGATGTAACAGATGTCGTAATAGCCCAGGTAGTCGTAAACACCGACGCGCGAAGCGGCGCCGAGGCCAAAGACGAAACCCAACGAAAACGTAAACGCACCCGGTGGAAATCAAAGCGCGGGCGGCGTTGAAATGCATCGCGCCGGTGATCACGACGGCGAGCGTGGTCAGCAAGGTGCCAATCCACAGGCTCACCGTGATCGTGCCGATTGAAGTGATCCGGCGATACAACAGCACGATATTGACAACTCCAACTGCGGCGGCCGCCATCAGCGTCGCTCGCTGTGTCATGTTGGGCCAGATGTAACCGGTATATCGAGCCGAAGCCGATGTAGCCCGACGCGATTTCCAACGGCCCACTCAAAATGAATTGCCAGATGAAGAGAAAGGCCACAAACCTGCCGAAAGTTTCCCGCCCGAAACCCTCTCGCAGTACAGGTACGATCCTCCCGAGCCCGGCATCGCCGCGCCAAGTTCGCTCCAGACCATCCCGTCAGGAATTGCGATCAGCACAGCGACAATCCAACCCAACATGGCCTGAGGTCCACCCAGCGCCGACATCAACAGAGGAATCGTGATAAACGGGCCAACCCCGATCATGTTCGACATGTTCAGGGCGGCCGCCTGCACGAGTCCAAAGCGTCTTAGCAGATGGGGCCATCTTTTCAGCGTGCTGAATTTCAGATGCCATGCAGATTAGTTTGAGAGCCGTATTTGGAGCTCACATCTTATCCGAATATGACATGGTTCAGAGAGAATTATTTGTGTGGCCGGCACTTCCGGCAGGCCCGAAGGGCCGGTATGTAATAGCCCCGACCGTCAGGTCGGGGAGCCCTGATTGGCAAGTCATTGCGAGGTCCGAAGGACCGGAATGATCATACCGGCCCTGCGGGCCTCAATTGTTCTTGTGAGAACATTACCCTGACCTGACGGTCGGGGCGTCATGTCGGCGCTTCGCGCCTTAATCTTTCGCCGGCGTTCGCAATGTTCCAGTTCGTGAGGAACGAAAAGGAAGTAGACATCGCGCTCCTTCGGAGCTATAAGACGTAACCAGATGGGGTTTCGATAAACATTTCATCCCTAAGGGATCTGTTTTCTTCTCTCAATAACAAATCGGATCTTGCCGGGTCGCCCGATCGACAGGTGAGAAGCATGAAACGAAAACTTTTGCTCGCTACCGTAACGTTGCTGCTGACTGTTTCGTCAGCCGCCAGCCTTCACCGAAGAAAAGAATCGCGATCTCAAACTCCTGCGAAGACTTTGGCCGAAAGGCTTGGTTATCCCGCGGACGCGAAACTCCTGATCGTGCATGCCGACGACCTGGGAGCGGCCCATTCGATTAACCGCGCTTCCACCAAAGCGCTGGAGAGCGGGCTGGTCAGCTCAGCCAGCATCATGGTGCCGTGTCCCTGGCTCTCGAGAGATCGCCGCGTATGCCCGCGCTCACCCTGAGGCGGATCTGGGTCTCCATCTCGACCCTCACCAGCGAGTGGAGTCCTTATCGCTGGGGTCCGGTGCTGGGAAAGGAGCAGGTGCCTTCCCTGCTGGACAGCAGCGGCTATCTGTATCCTTTGGAACGCGAAGCGGCGGCCCATGCGGATATAAAGGAAGCCGAGGCCGAGATTCGCGCCCAGATCGCTCGGGCCCGCGCCCTGGGTATTCAACCTACTCACCTCGATTCACACATGGGCACGCTTTTACCAGAATAAGGCCCTGTTCGAGGTGCTCGTCCGAGTAAGCCGCGAATACAAACTGCCATTCAGAATTTCACGTGACATGTTTCGCCGTGCCCAATTCATGCCGGCCCTTTGGGCCCCGACGATGTCGTGCTCGACCGGACCATCAGCATTGAACCGACCGTAGCACCCGAGGACTGGGCAAAGTTCTACGCCAACGAAATAAGGAACCTGCAACCCGGGGTCACCGACATGATCGTGCATCTGGCATTTGCCGACGAGGAGATGAAGGGAGTTATGGCCGGTCATCCGAATTGGGGCGCCGAATGGCGGCAGCGCGATTTCGACTTTGTCACCAGCGATGCATTTCGCCAGTTGCTCAAAGAGAATAACGTGAAGCTGATAACCTGGCGCGACGTCGGCAAGTTGATCGGGAAATAAGAGGAAACAAAATGTTCTGTCCGAACTGCGGTGCCGCCAGTCAAAGTCCGAAGGCTTACTGCAAGCGTTGCGGCGAATGGTTGTTCTGACAAAGCGTCCGGCGGACGTGGCGCCTCCAAGCCGGAGCAGCGGATAACTTCGATGATTGTCTTTAACGGCTTGAGCGCCCTGCTCGCACTCTTCTCGGCGATTGCTCTCTACGCGACCTATCTGAACACTCCGGAAGCGAAGTGGTCTGTGTACATCGCCGGGGCCTGCTGTTTCGTGATTGCCATCCATCAGATGATCAGCATGGCTTTCGCGCTTGAATTAAAGCTGCGGCTCAAGAGCGGCCGGGCCGACACTGAACCACCGGTCCCAATTAAAGCAGGGGCGCCGGCAGCCGCCCTGGGCCACGGTGAAACGACCCAGTTCGTTGACCCTCCGAGCCTGACCGAGAGCACGACCGAGCTGCTCGAAGCCCTGCCTCGCCCGACCCATTCCGACAACCCTTAGGACCAGCCTTTCTTTAAGGCATTTTCGGACCTGATTTAGGCGCGCAACCTCGCCTCGCGACCGGGTCCAAACCTCGCAAGTTGTGCTTGTAAATACCTCTCCGATAGACGAAAATAACGCCGCTGTTCCTTCGATAAATTCCTTAGAGGAAAACATAATTATTATGAGAATAGTGGCGCTTGCGCTGGCGGCCGTTACTCTTTCACTCTGTCTCGGTTTGCCTGCTAGAGAGGCGAAAACGGCGCCTCCCTTCACCGCCTTTGCCGACGAACCCGGCCCCGTCACCGCCGATATCGAAGACAGTGATCTCTTTTTTCAAAAGACAATTAGCTCGGCCGGACCTGAGCGAGACAATTCGCAAAAGATCGAGGCCTTGCTCAAGCGCATGACGCTCGAAGAGAAGGTCGGTCAGATGACCCAGTTGGCTCTCGAGATGATTTCCGGAGGTAAGGATCAGAACATCCAAATCGATCCGGCCAAGTTGGACAAAGCGATCGTGCGTTACGGCGTAGGTCTCGATTCTCAACGTCTACGATCAAGCGCTTACGGCAGATAAATGGCAGGAGATCATCACTCAGATCCAGACCAGCGCCACCAAAAACACGGCTCGGCATTCCGGTGCTTTACGGAATCGATTCGATCCACGGCGCGACCTACGTGCGCGGATCGACGCTGTTCCCGCAAGAGATCGGCATGGCCGCTACCTGGAATCCTGAGTTGATGAAACGCGGTGCGGAAGTCGCCGCCATCGAAACGCGCGCCGCCGGGATCCCCTGGAGCTTTTCCCCGGTGCTGGACATCGGACGCCAACCGGTCTGGCCGCGCTTCTACGAAACGTTTGGCGAAGATCCTTATCTCGCGAAAGTAATGGGCGTGGCTTTCGTGCGCGGCCTGAGAGGCTCAGACGTCGGCGCATCGGACCATGTGGCGGCCAGCTTGAAACACTACATGGGCTACAGTTTTTCGATGAACGGTCGCGATCGCACTCCGGCCTGGATCCCGGAAAATTACCTGCGCGAATACTTCCTGCCGACCTTTGACGCGGCGGTCAAAAGCGGCGCCCACACGGTGATGATTAACTCGGCGGAAATCAACGGCATTCCCGGTCATGTTAATCGTCACATTCTCAGCGATATCCTCCGCGATGAACTGGGCTTCAAGGGATTAGTTGTCTCTGACTGGGAAGACATCAAGAAACTGGTAACCGTCTGGCACGTTGCGGCCAACGAAAAGATGCCACCCGCATGTCCGTGATGGCCGGCATCGACACGAGCATGGTGCCGCTCGATTGACAGCTTCGCTGATTATCTGATTGCGCTGGTTAAGGAGGGCGCGGTGCCGCAGTCGCGAATTGACGAGGCGGTCCGGCGCATCCTGAAGGTCAAGTTTGAGCTGGGACTGTTCGAGAATCCCCTGCCCAATCCAGCACTCAAATCAAAGATGGGACTCCCTGAATCCCGGCAAGCCGCCCTGCAAGCCGCCCGCGAATCGATGACTTTGCTCAAGAACAGCGGAAGTCTTTTGCCGTTGGGCAGAGACCGAAAGATTCTCGTCACCGGGCCGACGGCGGACTCGCTGATTTCGCTAAACAATGGTTGGAGCTATGTCTGGCAAGGCTCGGAAGAATCACTCTATCCGAAGGATCGGCCGACGATCCGGCAAGCGATCGAAGCGAAAGCGGGGCGGCCAATGTTACCTATGTGCCCGGCACGAAGATCGGGCGGCCGCCGGGAAGTCCTCAAACAGCACCCCGACCAATATGGAGGCCGAAGTCGACATTCCGGCTGCGGTGCGCGCCGCAAATGCAGCTGACGTGGTGGTGTTATGTCTGGGCGAAGGTTCATATACTGAAACACCGGGCAATATTCCGGATCTGACTATCGGAGAGCCGCAACGCAAACTTGCCGCGGCAATCGCAGCGACGGGTAAACCGGTGGTGCTCGTCCTGGTCGAAGGACGACCGAGAATCGTAAATCAAATCGCCGATCAGGCCGGCGCTGTGTTGATGGCTTACAACCCCGGGAGCGAAGGCGGCCAGGCCGTGGCCGACGTTCTGTTTGGCGATTTCAATCCGTGCGGCAAACTGCCGTTCACCTACCCGCGCTTTGCGAATGGCCTGATGACTTACGATCACAAGGAATTCGAAAACGAATCTTTTGACAACGCGGGAATCAGACCGCAGTTTGAATTCGGCGACGGCCTCAGCTACACGACCTTCAGCTACACGGATCTGCGATTGAATCGGAAGACGATTGCCCCGAGCGATCCCTTGTCGGTCAGCGTGACGGTCACCAACAGCGGCCGGCGCGCCGGCAAAGAGGTGGTTCAACTTTACCTCAGCGATTTGGTCGCCTCGCTTTCGCCGCCCGGAAAGAGGCTCAGGCGTTTTGCGAAAGTCTATTTGACCCCGGGCCAGAGCCGCACGCTCACCTTCAATTTGCGACCCGATGATCTTTCATTTATCGGCGCCAACAACAAACCCGTCCTCGAGCCAGGTGAGTTCGAAGTGAAGATTGCCGGGTTGAAAGAAAAGTTTCTGCTGAAGTAAGCCTTGCCGACGGAAGTGAGTTTTTCCACCATGCATCATAAGGGTATTTTTGCCGGGAAGCGTTCGACGGGTATCTGCCTAAACCTGGTCGTGGCTTGTGCCACCTTGCTGGCGGGCATCCCGATTCAGTCGCAAGACCAGAAGCAAACGAAGAGCGACGATCAGGATGTAATAAAGGTCACTGCAAATCTGGTAAGTCTTGACGTGATCGTCAAAGACAAGAAAGGCCGGCCCATCACCGATCTCAAAGCAGAAGATTTTACCGTGACCGAAAACGGTGTGCCGCAGAAGATCGAATTTTTTGACTCGACCCTCACCAGTACAACTGAAGCAACTACATCGCCAAACGCGGTTGCCTCTACGGAACGAAAGCCGGGGACAACGACTAACGCTTTTCCCCGAAATATCATCGCCCTCGTGCTCGACGGGCAGAGCACCGAACTGTCGAACTTGAAGCATGTGCGCGAAGGCATCTTGAAATATATTCGCGAGCGCATTACCGACAATGATTCAGTGGCATTGTTGGCGATCTCCGGCGGACTGCAGTTGGTTCAACCATTTACCCACGACAAAGGCGCCCTGATTGCGGCGGTCGAGAAGGCCTATGACAGCTCGATCGTTTCAAAAACTTCTGAAGCGCGCGGGATTTCGGAAAACATCAGCGCCCTTCGGGATAAAATTTCTGCCGGCCCGCCCGGCGATACCGTGGCGTCCTCGCCCGCGGGCGGCGCCGCCGGATCTGCGATGGCCGAGAAAATGATCGCCCAACGGATGCTGGCACAATATATTCAGTTGCGATCTGCGTTAAGCGCCCAACAAACTCGACCGGTGCTGGCAGCACTGGGAGCGATCGCCGAAGGCCTCCGCTCTGTTCCGGGAAGAAAACTGTAGTGATGTTCTCGCAGGGATTTGTCGCGCCCGAAGCACTCGACTGGCAGGTACAGAGCACGATCGACATTGCCAATCGCGCGAACGTGGCCATCTACATCATCGATTCGACCGGCCTGACCGGAGGAACGCCAACCTCGGGATCCCTGGTCGCTGCATCTCCGCTGGCCGGAATCTCAGGAGACCTGGGGATGGAACAACGACGAAGGGCCGGGGCCGGAGAAAGCGTGTTTGATATCACCCGGCACGAAGGTCTGAACCGGCAACAAGATTTGCTTTATCGAATTTCAGAAGATACGGGCGGCCATTTCATCAAGAACACCAACGACATTGCCGGCGGTCTGGAACGAATCGATGCGGAGATTCGCGCCCGCTACACGCTGGCTTATCGCAGCACCGACCAAAACTTTGACGGCACTTTTCGCAAGGTAAGAATCGAGGTCGCGCGACCCGACGCAAACATCTCGAACCGAACCGGCTATTACGCGATTCCTCCCACCCAGATAATTCCCTTCTCGCCGGATGAACAGAAACTGCTGGCGAACTTTACCAACCTCGAGGCCCATCAAACTCTGCCCCTGACTCTGGGGTTGAATGCATTCCGCGCTAAAGACGGCTTTTACGTGGTGCCATTGTCTTTCGAAATACCTCCGGCCGAATTAAAGGTTGAGCACAAAGAAAACCGGGAACGTTTGCAATTGGAAGTGCTCGGCGTAGTTCGAGCTGAAGGTCAGGAGAAAATTCTTTCTCGCCTGGGCGGAAACTTTGACGTTGTCCTGACTGCCCCTCAATACGAATCAATTTTGAAGGACAATATCTATTATCGACAGGACCTGCAGTTGTACTCAGGCAACTACACAATCGATCTGATCGTCAGAGATCGCCTTTCCGGAAAGACCGCCGCCAAACGCGAGCAGCTTGCCCTTCCTTTTGAGGATACGGATTTCGCATCAAGCGGCCTGGTTTTAAGCCGGCGGGCTGAACCAATCAAAACTCCGTCGGCGAGCCGCGACGTTTTCAGCGAAGCCAACGTCAGCATTCGTCCTTCGCTGAGCCGCGAATTTCATTCGGACGATAACCTGATTATCTTCTTCACTCTCTACGGCGCAGCGGTGTCTGCCGAGGCGGGAAAACCTATCGTGAGAGTCACGCTCACGCTGATGAAGGACGGCAAACCGGCGATGAGACCGCTCGACTACCAACTGACTGAGCTCTCGAACGAACCGGTGCCTCATCTAACCTTCGCCAAATACTTGAAGCTTACCGGTCTCCAACCCGGCAAATACTCGGCCGTAATTGAAACCCGCGATATCGTGCAACAGAAGACGTTGAAGCAAGAGGCTGGCTTTGTCATCGTACCCTGAACGATTCCTCGGTAGTGCCCTAATTAGGGTAAATATATACTTGACTAACCATTGGGTTACGAAACACGCCCCGCGCGATTTGTTCGACACGGGCGTGGTGGCATCACTGAGACATAGCGCGATAGAGGGCCTGGTAGGCTTCCATATGCTTCTTTTCGATTTTTAGGTTTTTAGTGCCTAATCTAATCTCAAGCCTACGTCCATTAGCGATTTTCGCGAAATTCTCATACGAGACAAATGCGCTGGCGGCTTCGATGTATTTATATGACTCTCTGTAATTAGGATCACGCTTATCGTAAATCCTCGAATCCTCGAGTTGCTTCTTGGCGGATACTCGTGCTGCACGCCCTAGCGATAGGTTTTCGCCATCAACAATGGCGGTCAGATTAAGATCCTTTTCATTGGCAAACTGCCACCCAATACGTGAGATAGATATGAATCGCATCTCAGCCTGTTGCGGAATGGAAACTTTTGTTTGGCCAGAGTAGGTAAATCTGCCGCTGATTGCCATCATGCCGATGTCAGCGTTGTAGCCAATATTTATCGCCAGAAAAGGATCAATTGAGACGGACGTCTCCTTCTTGGAAGGATCGAATTCCACCTTAATAAAAGAGTTCTTACCGGATGTTTGCTGAGATGACTTGTCTTGCGGAACCCAGTAGCCAAGGAGAGCTATACTTAAAAATATTGGCAGACCATATTTCATCATTACATTTCCATTTACCACTAACGTCTAACGGTTGAAGTTCAGACGGCGCGAATCAAAGCAAGTCAGGCGGCTTTCTGTTTCTTGGCAGCCTTCCGATCCTTCTCGTATTGAGCATGGCGTTTATCGAGTTCACTTTTAGGAACTGCGATCACTTGCTTAACGAGAGATTCGAAGCGTGCGTATTCTTCTGATGGTGGTTTAGTTGGTTTTGTCTTTTTCATTCGCGCTCCTACGTGCGGAAGCACGGGTAGCTTGGTTAGTCAAGTATATAATTACCCTAATTAGGCCATTATCGATCCTTAGCGCCGGTGATCTCTACTGAGAAGTTTTTAGCTGCTCCGATCTCTTTTGGATTCGGCCGCTCAGCTTGATGATCGCCAGCAGATCTCGATCGGCGTTGGCCTTGTTTTCCTTCGCTTTATCAAGCTGTTTCGAGTCAACTGTGGCCGCGTTCTTCAGCGCCGGATTCTCGGTAAAGCTATCAATCAGCTTGCACAGTCTGACCAGCGCGCCGACCATCTCCTCGGTTTGCAGTTCCGGCGCGTCACTCTCCTTTTCATCGTCGGTGGCCCGCGCCCTCAGGTAACCATTCAGCCGGTTAGTGCGCTTATTTATCTCGGCAGTCTGTTGCGAGACGAGCGTGTAGTCGAGCGGCTTGTGGGCGACTAGATTGCGCGCAATGTCATTACGCACAATCTGAATGCGACTGAAGTCTTCCTTCATGTTCGCGATCGCCGCCTGCATGAGTTTCTGGTTCCGGTTATCCGAGCCGGCTTCGATCTCGGCACTGCGCAATCTGCCTTCGTCGGCCTGCCGCTGACGAGTGTCGACATTTGGATTTATGTTCGGGGGCGGTCCGGCTCCGGCAGGTTTTTGACCCATGATTGTGACCGCGGCAAAGAGTGAGAAAACGGCGGCCACCAGAAACCACGCCAGACTTTTGATATTGGTTAACAGGACACCCATTAGCTGCTCCTCCTCCGGTTTTTACTGTGCAGAGCGGTTGTAGACGCGAACATAATCAACCAGCATGTGTTGCGGAAAAGACGTAGCGGCGTCGGGATTACCAGGCCAGCCACCACCCACGGCCACATTCAGAATAATAAAGAACGGATGATCGAATACCCAGGTTGTGCCCGCTGGTAAGTCCGCCGGAGTGCGGGTCTGGTACAAAGAACCATCGACGTAAAACCGGATCACGTTCGGCTCCCACTCGATCGCGAAAGTGTGGAAGTCGTCAGCAAACTTCCGGCCGTGCGGCAACGTGTAGGCCCCACCAACCCCCTTGTCGCCGGAATAACCAGGTCCATGAAAGGTGCCGTGAACGATCGAAGGCTCGCGCCCGATGTTTTCCATGATGTCGATCTCACCGCTGTTGGGCCAATGAACCGTGTCAATGTTCTGACCCAACATCCAGAATGCCGGCCAGATTCCCTGGCCGTAAGGTATCTTGAGGCGCGCCTCGAACCGTCCATAACATTGGCTGAATTTATTCCTGGTCAGCACTCTGGCCGAGGTGTAGTTTCGGCTGACGCCGTCAGGCCCGGTGAAGGTTTCCTTTAGTGCCGTAATAACCAGCCGGCCTGACTCCAGATGAGCGTTTGCGGTGCGACTCGTATAAGTCTCGAGTTCGTTGTTACCCCAACCCTTACCGCCGATATCGAACGACCACTTGCTCGAGTCAATGGCAGGGCCGCCATCGAATTCATCACTCCAGGTCAAACTCCATCCGGAAACGTTGCCAGGAACTCCCGGACCTGAATCGCGAAGAGGCACTGCCCTGGTCGCACACAAGCAGGTTAGGACCCCGATGACCGTCACAGTCGCAGCTACAAAAGCTTGCCGGAAGCGAAAGCTTCCGACCTTCCTCAGATTCATTTAAGAAAGTCCCCGGTAGGCATTTTGATCACCAGATTGTCGGGTTAATCAGCTACAATGCGAGCGTAAAAACGCCAGGATTATGTCACGATTTCCGGGCCGTGAATACCGTTAATGACCGTGCCGAAATTGTTTTATGGCTCGAGCAATTCTCACCTCCGGAAATGATTGGATGAAACACTCTCCATAGATCCGGGATGAAGATTTGAACACCAACAACACGAAGGCAAACGGTAAGATGAAGACTATCAAAGTCAGCCGGCTGGCACTGCTCGCGATCTGCACTTTGAACATGACCTACCCTTTCCGAGCACAAGCCAACCTCCACAAACTATCAAACCCGGGCAATTGAATCTCATGCCGGTACCTGCCTCAGTGCAGATGCAATCGGCCCGCTTGCCAATCACCGCTAATTTCAACATCGCGGTTAAGAACTATGCGGACGATCGACTACGCAACGGAATTGCCCGCATGCTAAACCGCCTGGCGGGGCGGACCGTGCTCAGCCTGTCGACCATGATCTCCAGCGATGAAGCTACCGCCACCCTCGTGGTGCAATGCGAACGAGCCGGCGAGCCGGTTCCCTCACTCGGCGAGAATGAAAGCTACAGTTTGGAAGTTGCCGACAAACAGGCGCGACTCGAGGCGCCAACCATAGTCGGGGCCCTGCGCGGTCTGGAGACTGTTCTGCAACTGTTGCAGGGTGATCGCGATGGATATTATTTGCCTGGTGTCAGGATCCGGGACCAACTCGCGGTTTCCCTGGCGAGGATTGCTGATCGACGTCGGTCGCCACTACCAACCAATCGAAGTCCTCAAACGGAACCTCGACGCCATGGCGGCGGTTAAATTGAATGTGCTGCACTGGCATCTGACCGAAGACCAGGGCTTTCGCGTCGAGAGCCGGAAGTTTCCAAAGCTGCATATGCTAGGCTCTGACGGGCTCTTTTATACGCAGGATCAGGTGCGCGAAATAATCGCTTACGCTCGTGACCGCGGCATCCGAGTGGTCCCGGAGTTTGATATTCCCGGACACAGCACCAGTTGGCTGGTTGGTCATCCTGAGTTAGGCAGTGCTCCCGGCCCATACAAGATCGAGCGGGGCGCAGGCATTTTTCAGCCGGCCCTCGATCCCACGCGCGATCAGACCTACAAGTTCCTGGATGCCTTTCTGGGTGAGATGGCGGGCCTTTTTCCCGATAGCTTATACTGCACATTGGGGGCGACGAGAACGAAGGCAAGCAGTGGGATCGCAATCCCCAGATTCAAGCCTTCATGAAGAGAAAGGCATCAAAGACAATCATGCTCTGCAGGCCTACTTCAATCAACGCATTCTGAAAATCCTGCAGAAGCACGGCAAGAAAATGATCGGCTGGGACGAGATATTGCACCCAGACCTGCCCAGGGACGCCGTGATTCAGTCCTGGCGCGGGCCAGCGTTCTCTCGCCGACGCTGCCCGGAAGGGCTACAACGGAATTCTGTCGGCGGGCTATTACATCGACCTGATTTTTCCCCGCCGCGCAGCACTATGTGGCGGATCCGATTCCTCAAAACAGCACCCTGACAGCGGACGAAGCGAAACATGTTCCTCGGCGGTGAAGCGACCATGTGGGGCGAGTGGGTGAGCCCGAGACAATCGACTCGCGCATCTGGCCGCGCACTGCCGCCATCGCTGAGCGGCTTTGGTCGCCGCAAACCGTCGCCGACATCGACGATATGTACCGGCGCCTCGAGGTGGTCAGTCGCCAACTGGAAGAGTTGGGCCTTACTCATGAGAAGAATTACGGCATGTTGCTTCGACGGCTGGCGGGAACCGAAAATCCGGAACCACTGCGCACCCTGGCTTCAATCATTGAACCGGTAAAGGAATATCGCCGCTATCAAATGCGGCCACAGACAATGTTGAGTCCGCTGACCGGACTGATCGATGCGGCGCGGCCCGATAGCCAAACCGCGCGTCAATTCGCTGCCGGGGTCGACGCCTTTCTGGGTGATGCGCCGCGCTTGCGCTCTATCGATCGGACCTCGAAAACACTCTGAGAGAATGGCAGACTGCCAGTCGCGCGCTGGGACCAATGATCGATAAATCGCCCGCCCTGCAGGAAGCCCGGCCATTGGCAAATGACTTATCAGTGATTGCGGCCGCAGGCCAGAATCCATTTCCTATATCTCAGCGGGCAATGTTCCCCAGACCGAATGGCGTGACGCACAACTCGCCAAACTTAACGACGCCGGTAAACCCGAAGCCGCGCTCGAGTTCGCGGTAATTTCCAGTGTGCGCAAGTTGGTGTTTGCCGCCGCCGAATTGCGCCAGCTTGACGCCATCACCCGGCCGAATGGAAGAAGCGAGTAACTGCGATGGCTGGCCCGCGCCGGCTCCCGCGAAACCTTAAACTTATTTTTCTGATCACGGCTCTTCCCAAGGACCTTTGATGAGAGAAGGAAGAACCGCGAAACCGGAACGGCGGCTATAGAGTTTTCGGTTATCTCGGCACCGCTGCACCCGGCTTGACGATCCGGATCCAGTGATCGGTGAACTTGCTGTGAGATCCGGGCAGTTCAAGCTTCGGCATGTGACAAGTGATGCACTGCTGTTTGCTCACCGGACAAGCAGGAGCCGAACGCGTCGCGGTCTTTGCTTGCCCACGGGTTGCGAGGTGACAAGCCAAACATTTGGAATCATAAAGGTCGCGTCCTCCACCAGCTTGTCATGCGGATCGTGGCAAGCGACGCAACTAACTCGCGGATCGCCGCTGTGCCCCCGGCTGTTGAAAATCCGATAAGGCTGGTAACGCAGGTTATTTCGGCCACCCTGCTCGGGCATGCCAAGCGCTTTTCAAAACTGACGTGGCAAGCGCCGCAAACTTCCTGAGTCAGCTCATCTGCGTCGAGCTTCGCGGGATTAAACACCTGCAGGTTTTGCTTCCGGCTTTGACGGCAACGATATGTTTTTCGCCGGGACCGTGACAACCTTCACACGTCACTCCGGGCATCAGGTGATCGAAGCGCAGCTGTGCGTCGCTGACGGCGCCGGTTGAATGACAGCCGAAACAACCCTGCGCGGCTTCCAGGGTCATCGGGCGACCCAGTCCATCAACCAGCGATTGGGGCGCCGCGCGAGGATGTAAGATCGTGAAGTCGAGCCCCTGAATGTCCTGATAGTAACTCACGCGGCTCTCGTAAAAGATACCCTGATGTTGAAACACATAAGTCTGGCCTGCCTTGCCCTGGCCAAAACAAAAAGGATCGGCTCGGAAATCGACTCAGACCCGTTGGTGATAGTGTAAATGCTGCGGTCTCCCGCTCGTGCGATCTGATAGCCATAGTCACCATTGCGAAAACTAAGACGCGGGTGGGTTTTCAAAATCCCACAACTTTCGACCGGCTCCAGCGCCCGACTCATCGAATTTGCCTGGCGCTTTGATGCCAATCCGGCGTGGCATTGGGTGCACGCGCCACTGCCCACATAGCCGACTCCTTAAGCTCATGCGTGGGGCGCCACTTTGAAAAAGGATCACGCTGGCTTTGGACAGGCGAATCCGGCAAGAGCCACAGGGCCAGAACGAAGGGAGCGGCGAGCAGGAGAGTTTTACTAACTCGATCCGACATATTATTTCGCCGCCGATCCAGTCCTGTTGGCGGCTTCGCCTTCAACCACTTTTTAGATAAGCGTTAACGGGCGGGTTGGTGAGCTTGTCCACCTTGCCGCTGGGCCAGTGAATCTCGAGGCTGTCGATCTTTTTCGCGGGGCCTATGCCCAGTAGCTCTCGGGGATCGTGCGACGAAAGATAACTGCCGCCCGCGGTCTTCAGCCTGGTTCGCTTTATTCCTCCGGCCTGCCAGGTGATGACGGCTCCGACCGCCGCCGGATTGCTCTTCGTCGCCACCAGTTGCAGACCGATCCAGGCTGTTCTTGTTGCCGCCTTCGTTGCGAAGCAGCAGCGGAGCTTCTCGCCGTTGTTCCGAGACGAGCACGTCGAGATCGCCGTCATTGTCGAAGTCGCCTGTGGCCATCCCCGGCCGGAAAAATCTTGCTGAAAACGGTGCCTGACTGGGTACTGACGTTTCGGAAGGCTCGCCCCGTATTCTCGAACATCAACAAAGGCTCTTTTTGTACTTCACCCGGCTGGTGCGCATCTCGATGAAATCATCGGGATGCCCGTTTACCAGAAACAAATCCGGGTCGCCGTCATTGTCGTAATCGAAGAACCGCAGTCCCCAACCGCTCAACATCTGGGTAGCGGTTCCAATTTCACCGGGCTCGTCCGTGAAAATAAGGTCCTTCTGGTTGTGATAGAGACTGAAGAACTCTCGATCGATATTGGCCACGAAAAGGTCCTGCCATCCGTCGCCGTCATAGTCAGTCGCATCTACGACCCATTCCTGAACGCGGCTTGCCGAACTCACTGAAGGCCACCCCGGCAGCGAGACCGGCTTCCTCAAATTTGCCGTTACCCTTATTTATGAAGAGAAAGTTCGGCATCGTATCGTTTGCCACAAACAAATCCATCAAGCCATCGTTATTAACATCCGTGGCCACGGCGCCGAACGATTTACCAGGCGAATCCGCAATCCCGATTCCCGCGTGACATCGGTGAATTTACCGTTGCCTTCGTTATGGAAGAGATGGCTGGACCGCGGCGAAAGGCGGGGAACACAATAGTAGCGCCGGCTCAACCCTTCATCCGTGCAGAGAATATTCAGCGCTTTCTCGTAAACCACAAAGCTGGAAACAAACGAGATCCAGTTTGCCGTCATTGTCATAGTCGAACCAGACGGCGCAGGTGGACCAGCCAGGCGCGGCCACGCCGGCCTTATCAGTCACGTCGCTAAAGGTCCCATTACCGTTATTGCGAAAAAGAATATTGCGCCCGTAACTGGTGACATAGAGATCGACCCAGCCATCGCCATCGTAATCGCCGGCCACGACTCCCATGCCAAAAGTGCCTCCCGCCACGCCCGCTTTGTCGGTCACGTCCGTGAAGGTGCCGTCGTGATTGTTATGGTAGAGAGCATTCTTAAGCGGGGCACTCGGCGTGTAGAAATCTGACGGGCCGCTGTTGACCAGATAGATATCCATCCAACCATCGTTGTCGTAGTCAAAGAAAGCACAGCCCGCGCCAACCGTCTCAGGCAAATAGCGATCGGCGGAATGAGCATTATTGTGGATCCAGGTAATGCCACTCCTGCCGGCTGGGACTTCGGCGAAGGTTACGGTGGGCTTTGGCGTTTGTGATGAAACAGGCAGCGATAAACTTAGAACCAGCGATAGAACCGCCGGCACAGAGTTTAGGGTGACGGTAATACAGTTGATTCATCAATTAATCCAATATGCCCCAACGCCGAAGGCGTTCGTGAATTCCATCCCAGAGCAGCGAGACAGTTTTACAAATTCTTGAGGCCGGCCCCTTTTGTTGATGCCCCAAAGGAGCTACGGCCTCCAGCCCAGGGCTGACGCTTCGGCAACCCTGGGGACCGTAACGACGAATCATTTTCAACCGCAAAGCGGTTGCGCCATTTCGCCTCGGGTAATCAACAAAACCGGCGCAACCGCGTTGCGGTTGAGGATGAATTGCGTGGCTCCCCAGGGTAGCCGCGCGACGCGGCAACCCTGGGCTGGAGGCCGTAGCCCTTCGGGGCAATAGTTTGTTCGACTTTCTGTCACGGATTCGGAACCGGCGAAATAACAAAGGTATCGCCTTCCTCTTTTTCCGATGGCCCTAGTGCCTTCAATTTCTCGACGATTTTGCATTTCCGCCTGCGCCCGTTTCGGGTCTTTGAGGCGAGCGTACAAAACAGCCAGCTGATAGTGGGCCTTCGAATCGTCAGGATTCAAGCTGGCGCCCAACTCTAGTTCCTTCTGCGCATGCTGATAATCCTTCAGCTTTAGATAACTCGCGCCGAGAGCGACATGCGCGTGGCCAAGCGAGGGCGCCGCCTGGATCGCTTTTCCAACAGCGCTACGGGCACGTTCATCCTCGTTCTCCTCCTGGGCGATCAGGCCCAGATAATAGAAAGGCTCGGGAATGCTGGACTCAGTTTTGGCGGATTTTTCAAGATAAACCCTGGCTTCGCTGAACTTTTTTGTTTGTAGAGAACGTAACCAAGGTACAACTGTGTTTGAGGATTGTCTGGCTGGAGTTCAATGGCGCGCCGAAAATTCTGTTCGGAAGTAAGCAGATCAGCCTTCTTCAGCCAGGCCGCACCCAGGGCAGTCAGGTAGGGAGGCGTCATTTGGTTTGAATCTCACCGCCTCGCTCCAGGGCCCCCTGGGCCTCGTCATAAATTTTAGCTCGAGCGCTGCCATGCCGATTTTGTAGAGAAGTTCGGGCGAGTTAGCCGCCAGTTCCCGCGCGCGCGAGATAAGCCAGCGTGCTTTTTGGCGTCGCCTCGATTTTGCGCCACCCTGGCCAGGCCCAGCACAGCCTCGACATTACCCTGCTGGACTGCCAGCGCCTGCAAATACTTTTCTTCAGCCCTGTTGAGGTCGCCTTTCTTAAAGTACGCATCGCCGAGCAGCGTGACAAAAACCGGGCCTGCCGGCGAGGTCGATTTTACTTTTTTCGATGACACTGATGGCGTCGTCTGTCTGACCGCGGGAGAGCAGCAAGCGCGCAAGTTTGTAGTTGGCCTCAACATTGTCGGGCCTCAAGCTTAACCACTTCTTTCAATTCGGAAATGGTTTTCTCCGGCGCGTTCCTGAGCAGGTAAAGAAAAGACCAGGTTCATGTGCACGGCCACAAATGCGGGATCAATTTTCGCCGCTCGGGTCATTAACCCTTCCGCCTCATTCAGCCTTCCCTGTTGGGCACGAATGGTACCCATCAGATTAAGAGCCACGGCATCGTTCGGCGCGGTTTTCAGGATGCCATTCAGCTGCTGCTCGGCTTCCGGAATTTTGTTATCGCGAATCAGCACCGCTGCCTGCTCCAGGCGCTGCTGCGTAGTTAGTTGTTTGGCCGGTTACAGAAAACGAGGATACTAAGAACGCCAGGAAGGCGAACGAAACTCGACTCGACAAGGAAAGAGTCCGCGCTTTCATGAAAAGCGACCGCATGGATCAATTAACGGTTTCGCTCGCTGCGGCCCCGATTCTGCGCCGGGGCACCGCTGTTAAGGTCCTTCTGTTCGACGATGCCCTGGCCTTCTTTGACGGTAGATAAGCTTGTTCACTCCCGCATTGGTGATCTTATCGACGCGTGCCGCTGGGCCAGTGCACTTCAACCAGATCTACTTCGTTCCGCTTCTCAGAGCCCAAGTGCAGTCGCAGATCAGCTTTGCGAAAGATAACTGCCCCCACTGTAAACTTCTTCGACTTGCCTGAGATCGCCTGGCGACGGTCCTGACGCGGGCGCCGATGCCGTTACGGTTGCTCTTCACGCCCACCAGTTTGATCAAGATAGAATTGTTTGCGCTGGCCCCGTCATTCGCACCAACCGCGGGGGACCGTCCAGATTATTAATCACCGAGGTCGACATCGCCATCGTTATCAATGTCTCCGAAGGCGGCGCCCCGACCAGTGCGCTTGTCCGGCAAAGCCGGCGCCGAGTTGTTCGCCGACTTCGGTAAACGTACCGTCGCGGTTATTGTGATGTAAAAAATTGCGCTGCCGCCGATAAGTCGGTAACTGCGGGTAAACATGTCCGTTGATGACCGGTAGATCAACCCAACCATCGTTGTCGTAATCAGCAAACCAGGTGCCCCAACCCAGCGTACGGCAGACTCACCGCCGCCACTTTGGCCGCATACGAAACGTCGGTAAAAGAGCCCTTCCCGTCGTTATGATAAAGCGTGTTGTAGTCGTCATCGAAGTTGGTAATAAACAGAGTCCAGCTTGCCGTCGTGATCGTAATCGCCGAGCGTCACGCCCATGCTGCCCTGCTCACTTCCGTTCTCATTGACGGCCGATACCTGACGGAAAGCCGATCTCCTTGAAAGTCCCGTCCCCATTGTTGTGATAAAGAAAATTCGGCGTCGAGTCGTTGGCGACAAAGATGTCCACCAGACCATCGTCGTCAAGATCGCTACAAATCACGCCCAGACCGTAGTAGCCGTCGGTATCAGCGACGCCGGCCTTGCGGGAAACATCAGTGAAAGTGCCGTCGCCATTGTTGTGATAGAGCGAGTCGCCCGCGCCTTTCAGTCCTCTGGGTCCGCACTGTACACGGCACTCCTTTGAATTGACAGGTCCGCCCTTTGCCGAATTCGGGCAAATTGTTCACATCGAAATCAGCATAGTTCGCGACAAACAGATCCAGTTTGCCGTCGTTATCATAATCGACGAACGCCGCGCCGGTGGACCAACGCGGATCGCCGACGCCCGCTTTTGCGGTCACGTCGGTGAAGGTCCCGTTACCGTTGTTTCGCAACAGGTGGTTTGGCCCGAGGCAGGTGACATAAATATCGTCCCAGCCGTCGTTGTTGTAATCGCCAATCGCGACGCCCATTCCCCAGCCGATGTCGCCCGTACCTGACTTGTCAGTCACGTCAGTAAAGGTTCCGTCGCCGTTATTATGGTAAAGAGCGCTACGAGTCTTCTTGCTTTGATTTCACCAGGTCGACGGTCAGCGAGTTAACCAGGTAGAGATCCAGGTAGCCGTCGTTGTCGTAATCAAACAACGCCACGCCGCCGCTCATCGACTCAACGATATACTTTTTCTCAGGCGAAGAGACATGCTCTGAACTTGATCCCGGCACTCTGGTAATGTCGGTAAGATGCACGTCAATGGCCTGCCCGTGGCTCGACCCGGCGAGCGCAGCCAGCAATACCAACAGCGAGGTGATGAGAGGAACGATTTTCACAGACAAGAGTCAGGGACCTCGGCTGACAGGCTCAGGGTTTCGCTTGCCGCTCTTTCTCTTTCAGCTGGCGTGAGATTTCCAAATGATTCTCACCCTCCGCTTTGCGACCGGCCGCCAGGTAAGCCCGGCCGAGTTGATAATGAACATAATGATTTGTCGGGCGCCAGCTTCGCGGCGATTTCGAGATTCGCGACCTCTCTTTATCTGGCCTTGTTGCACGAGCGCTTTGCCAAGCTCTGTAATAGGCGTTGGCGAAATCAGGTTTGAGCTGGATCACCTCGCGCATCGCCTTGACGCCTGCCTCGATCTTTTGCTGAGCCAGCAACACAAAAACCCAGATGGTATTTCATGGCCTGCGCGTTTCCGGGATCTCAAGACTCAATTCATTTTCAAATCCTCGCCGCGTCATCGAACTTCCCCGTCTTCAAATAAACTCAAACCCGAATAATAATGAACCATCGGGGCCTTATCATCGAGCGACAGAGCCAAACGCAACTCTTCCAGGGCCTTCCCGGTCTCACCCTGTTCGTCATGAAGCCTGGCCCAGCAAGATATGAAGTTGGGGAGCATTACCACCAACCACAACCATCTGCTGAATCACCCGATTAGCTTCTCCACCAGCCCTTCCTTAATTAGAGATAGGGCCAGCGTGTAGTAGACGCCTCACATTTGAAGGCTTGCTCGCGATTACGTCCAGACAGCAATTCAGAGGCCTTCGGATAATCCTCCAACATGAAATAGCTCAATCCCAACAACTGTCTGGCCTGAACATTTGTCGGATGATCCTTCAATTCCCTTCCAGCGGAGTGACCGCTTCTTTGAATAGGTCGGCTTTGAAGGCCGCCAGGCCCCAATTGTAATTCAGGTCCACAAGCTGAGTGATCCCATTTCGCTGCGAGCGTAAACCGTTCGGTCGCGGCCTTGAAGTCTTCTGTTGTCGGCCCGCAGCAGAGCGATCTCCGTTATGCGCGTTAGCTATCACTTTGGAAAGAAAAAGCTTCAGCGCCTTCAGGTCTTCGGCAATCCTGCGCCCGGGACCATTTGACTCCTGCGATCACGCCTTCCGGAGCAACTATCTCGGAAATTTTGCCGTTTGGTTCACGGAGGTTTGCCGCCGCCGAGATAATCCTTCGCCTCTTCTCCTCTGTCACGCTTTTAGTGGAATTTGATTTTAATTCCGCCGCCACCTCGCAGCTCTTTTTGCGCTGCTTCATTCTGCCCCCAGCTTTAACAGCGCCCGGCCCAGCCGGTAGTGGGCCGAAGTCACCTGGGTAATCGTTATGACTCAGCGAAGGATTGAGGGCGATGGATTTCGTCAAAACCTCAGCCGCTTCCCGGTACTTCCCGGTGGCTTGATATGCCTGGCCCAAATGAAAGTAAGGATCGCGGAATTGCCGGGCTGAATTGCCACCGCCTTTGCAGGCCAATCGCCTCCTCCCATTTTCGATCCATCAAGTACATCCACGCCGAGATAATAGTTCGCGAAGAATTCATCCGGATGCAGCAATACGTAACTGAACGAAGTT
>ERZ1370068.9619-contig-8383_pt1 | contig 30897 bp, 48 predicted proteins | sample MGYA00561227_ERZ1370068 | MGnify/ENA primary metagenome ERZ1370068 (study PRJEB38410, sample SAMEA6850437) | metagenome | study: Metagenomic assessment of the ecological functions of the soil: analysis of the soil microbiota associated with the...
AGGTTACGCATTGCTCACCAGGGCAAGGCCACGGTGGGCAAGGTGGCCTGGTTCGCGGCCGAATGGCATGAGGTCGGAAAACGTCGGACAAGTCTGCAACGCGTGTCCTGATGGTCGAACTGAAGGATGCAAACTTGAGCTAAGCACGGGCTGATTTCCAAGTCGATCCGCAGGTCCGCTACCGCCCGATCGAGTCTGGCTTCCTTCGCAACAATAGAAGGCGAGTCGACGCGGATCTGTCCTCCCTTCCGGGATGGAGGCGATCCTTAGGCACGCGCCCTAAGCAGCCGTCGCGTCCCGTCACTGTTGTTCGGTACGACCGCATTCCATAGCGGTCGGCTGCCAATCGCATTCGTCAGGCTTTGGTCCGATTCGTCGGGTTTCGATTCAAGCCCCGCGCGAGGCCTCATAAGCTACACGCAAGGCTCGACCGATCGGCATGACCGGTCCGCAGCACAGGGACTCGCGCCTTGCGTCCGCTAGTCCTGTTCCCTATCAAGGGAGGCAGCATGAACATCAGAACGATCCAGGCCCTGACGCTGGCGACGTTGCTCAGCGTCGCCGCCTCGGCGCTGGCCGATACGTACACGACCATCGATTTCCAGGGCAATCTCGACGGACTTGAGCGGGATCGACTCATCGGGCGTCATGGTCGGCTCATGCACCGATAGCACGGGGCGCATCGCAGTGTTTCAAGTTCGACGGCGACACCTTCACCGCAATCGACTACCCCGGCGCAATCTCTGACCGCGGCATTTTCCGTCAACCCGCGCGGCGATGTCGCGGGCTATTTCTGGATGCGGGGAATCACTGGCACGGATTCGTCCTGTCCGACGGCGACTAGCTTCGTTCAGGACTATCCCGGCGCAACCACGGGACCTTTACTCCGGCATCAGCGCGGACGGAACGCTGGTCCGGAGAATTCAAGACCGGACAGATGTTCGGCCAGCTCGGATTCGCATGGCTGCTGCGCAATGGCCAGTACGCGCACCTCACGCCGAGGGTTCAGTCCATGCGTTTGCCACCTCAATCAATCCACGGGGTGACGTGGTCGGACGGTTGATCGATGCTGCCGCCACAGCAACTTGCCTGAAGTGGGACAAGAAAGGAAGGTACTCGATCCTTCAGGTTCCGCGAGCCTCGCTTACCAACGCGAGAGGCATCAACCCGAAGGGCAGATGGTGGTCGGTGTGTACCGGGCAAACGAACCACGGCCTTATCGTGGGTCAGGACGACCTTACCGGACTTCGCGCCTCATCGATTCCCTGGCGCTACTTCAACCTCGCGTCTCGGGATCAATGCGCGCGGTGACATCGCGGGCACATACGCGCTGGCAGGTCCCCTGGGCTCCGGGCACGGGTTCCTTCTGAAGCGCGAGGACGATGACAGCAGCGACGATGACTAGGCTGACGAAGTGGTCGCTGTCGTAGGGGACAGGCGACTGCAGGGTTCAGGTTTCCGTCAGCGCGGATACGGGATTGGCGGCCACAAGGGATGGCGAGGTGCTTCGCGCCGGCGGCAATGAGGCGGCTTTGTCCGACAAGGAGACGCAATGATTGCTCCGAAAACTGTTGGCGGTGTTCGATTCCTCGCAACCGTTCACGCTGCCGCGCTGGTGCTGATAGGCCGGACGGCCCAATCGAGCCGAATACGGAGCGGTTGGCGAACCTGGGTCATCTCTTCCCGGCCGGACTGTCGTGTTCCGCCTCCGCCGGGACCGGCACAGACGCAAGCCGAGATTGCGGGCGCTCGCCGGCTATCGATCAGTCACAACGATGTCCAAGTTCCAGCAGCAGATTGCGTTCTGGGATGCCGGCGCCCCGCGTATCAGCTGGATCGATTTGCTCAACGCGCGGACGCTGGCGGGCATCACCGACGACAACGAACGGCGAGAACGGGCGTGTACACCTACGTGGCGCTCGCGATGCACGACGCCGACGATCGCGGCGTGGGAATCGAAGTATCGCGTACAACCGCATGCGTCCGAGCGAGCGCGATCACAGGCTGCCGACGGCGCTTGCCGGTCCCGGACAGTCTGTCATCGTAATCCATCCGAACATGCTGCGAGCGCGCGGGCTGCGGCGAGCGTGCTCGCTCATTTCGTACCGGCGGAAGCGCAGTCGTTCCAGAGCGATGGCCGGAGCAGGCGGGCTGGTCGTCGCGTGCTCGCCGGTCTGCAATACCCGAGCGACTACTACGCCGAGGCTCGCACTCGGCAAGAAAGTGGCCGAGCAGGTGATCGCGAAGGCGAAGCTCGATCGGCTCGGACGCCGTTCTGGACCGGCACCGTGCCGATCGGGTGCATGCAACGTGCGGTCGGCACCAATCCGGGCAACGTGACCGGGGCGAACTTGTGCCCTGCTGTTGACGTCTCCGAGCGAGTTCAGACCGGCAGCGCCGCCGCCGGCATGCGACTCGCCTCAGGTAGCTCGCCGAGACGGCGGTGGTCCACAATTTCCTCGCGCGCCCAGGAACGCCCGCATATTCGCACCAACTACAAGGCGTGTCTACTGGCAAAGCCCGGAAGGTCTCCAATGTCTGGCCTTACCGGCATGCCGACAAGTGGATGTTCGAAGATGGATCGATCGGAACTGCCTCGCGCGGCGCGCGTCTACGCTCTGATCGGGCGCGGTGCAGTTCGATGCCTTCATCGCCGAGCCAGGATGGCAAGTTCACGTACTGGTACACTGCGGCCGCCTCAGCTCGATCCGGCGATCGTTCCGCTGCTTCCCGGTGCCGAACTTTCCGAGCTACCCCTCGAATCACTCGACGTTCTCCGGCGGCGAAATCGGAGATGCTGGCGTACCTGTTCCCGGCGCATGCGGACTTCATCCGCGCCGTTGGCAAGGAGGCCGGCGATCTCGAGGATCTGGGCCGGCATTCACTATCCAGATGGACAACGCCGCCGGTGTGCAGCTCGGAAAGTCCGTCGCCCAGGTCTTCATCGAGTGCGGCGCAGAACGATGGCTTCGCCAGGAGGTCCTGTCGCAAAAGCGGCGCCTGCCAGCGTGATGACGCAGAACTCAGGTCGCCAGCTGGCAACCCGGCGACAGTGAAGCGGTTTTCCGTCACCACGGCGGAGGGCAGAAGCCTCCGCCAAGTTAACTGACGTGGCCGATTGGTCGCGCCGCGAAGAAAATTTTCCGGTAGGTCCTCGTAGGGCCGATCGATCAGTCTGCGTGAAGTAAAGTGGCAGTTGTGAAGGCTCCCGATCTAGAGCGCGGCGATCGACGGGCCGGCCGGGTCGCCGAGCCACGCTTTGGCGTACGCGCGACGAGTGTGCCTCTCGGCGGCCGCGTCGCCCTTCCGATGGTGCGTTTCCACGAGCCCCGCCAGCGCCCAGCCGTTGCCGCGCCACGCGCGCCAGCGATTCCCGGAACGCTCTTTCCGCGTCGTCGAGCTTGCCCTTGGCGCAGTAGCACCGAGCCGAGCGACTGGCGGATCGGGTAGTACCAGTACGGCGGCTCCATGTACGCGAGCGAGTCCTCGATGAAGATCGCGTCCTCGTAGGCCTTGGCGCGCGCCTCGAGGTCGCCCATTGGCATCGGCGAGGCGGCCGGTCGCGACCAGCCGCGCGGTCTGCACGATCTCCTTCGGCCGGCATGCCCCATTCGGCGAACGGCTTGAAGTCGGCGCTCGTGCTCGATGCGCGCGAGCGCGTCGATCTCGACCTGCGCCGAGGCCGCGTCCTTCTGCCGCGCAAGCGCGACCGCGCGCGCGTAGTGGTACATCGTCGTCGACGAGCACGAGGTCGTCTGGCGGCGCCGGCAGCTTGAGGATCGTGTCCGGGTCGCTGAACTGCGCGTGCGTCGTGTACGGCGCCGCCTTGACCGGCTGCATGATCGCGAACTGCCTCACCGACCTCGACCGGGATCGCGCGCGTCGAGCTTGCCGGCAGCGTCGATCGCGGTCTTGCCGTCACCGCCCATCTGCGCCGACACCATCACGAAGTGGATGTTGTGCGGATAGTACGCCGACCTTGTAGAGCGGATCGGACGGCGACGGTCTGAAATAGCGCTCGTCGACCGCGATCGCGCGCTTGTTGGCGGCGAGCGACTCGCGGTACATGCCGACGCGGTAATAGATGTGCGCGGGCATGTGCACGATGTGCCCGCGCGCCGGGCACCGAGCGCGCCGAGGCGGTTCGCGTACGGGCAGCGCCTTCTCGGGCATGCGTCGACGCCTCGACCGCGTGAATGTAGAGATGGATCGCGCCCGGATGATGCGGGTTGCGCTTGCAGCACGCGTCTCGAGCGTGCGCGACGATCGCCGCGCCGCTTGCCCTTGGCTTTGGTGCCGCCGGCCTCCCAGTAGTCCCACGGCTGCGTGTCCATCAGCGCCTCGGCGTAGAGCACCTGCACGGTGTCGTCGGCCGGAAACTGCGCCGGCGACCGCCTGCCATCGCGCTCGCGTACGCGGCATCGAGCGCGGCACGTTCGACCTTGGGATCGGACGAGTAGCGCTTCGCGAGCGCGTCGATCAGCGCGCGATCGCGCGCTGGCGCGCCGTGGCGCGAGCTCGACCGCCTTCGCCAGCGCCGCAAGCGCCGGCGCGTTCGCCTCCGGCATCATCGGCACGTTGATGTTCGGCCCCAGGACCAGCGCCTCGCCCCAGAAGCAGAGCGCGCAGTTCGGATCGAGCTTCTGCGCCTCGCGGAATGCCCGCTGCGCCTCGCGTGGTTGAATCCGAAAGCCAGACGCACGCCCTGGTCGAACCACGGCTTGCGCCTTCGGCGTTGCGCGTTCCCGCCTTGAACGTGAGCGTTCCCGAGGTTGCCGGTAGAGCACCGGCATTTCGCCCATCGCGGGCTTGGCCGGGACCGGCTGGAACGGCGCGGTCTCGGTCTTGGCGAGAATGACAGCGCCTGCAGCACGGCGGGTTGACCGCCGGCCGGCGGTCCGCAAATCGCGCCGCCGTCGAGCAGCGGATCGAATCTCGTCGTTGCCGCCAACGCCGGCGGCGGGCGTGAGCGCCAACGCGCCGATCGCGGCAAGGGCCAGTGCCATGCGCAAGTCATCTCGCCTTCATGGGTGCTCCTTTCGCAGTGCAGCGGTCGAACGCAGCGACAGATTGGTTGCGACGCCCTATCTTTTCGCGCATCCGTGCGGCTGCCGTCAAGTACGAGTGGAGCCTTCGTCCGGACACTGACGCTGTCTGTTTGGTCAGAACGCGGTTTCAGCGGATAATCGCACCATGCCGTACCGCTGGAAATTCTTGCTGCCGAAGGAGCCTTCGATGCCATCCGTTCGTTATCGCCGCATCCTGACCGGCGTCGTCGCGGTCCTGTCCCTCGCCGTCGCGATGGCGGCGCCCGCGCAAGCGCCGCAGGCCTCGGTCCGGCCGAAAGTAGTGCTGCAGATGAGCGAGTCCGATCCCGCGAAATGGAACCTCGCGCTCAACAATGCGAAGAACATCCAGACGGACCTCGGCGCGGCGAACGTCGACGTCGAGCTCGTCGCCTACGGACCGGGCATCGGGATGCTGAAGGCCGATTCCATCGTCGGCAACCGGGTCGACGAGGCGCTGGCCGTCGGGCGTGAAAGTCGTCGCGTGCGAGAACACCATGCGCGCCCAGAAGCTCACGCAGGGCGACATGCTCGGCAAGATCAGCTACGTCCAGGCCGGCGTGGTCGAGATCATGCAGCGTCAGCAGCAGGGGTGGGCGTACATCCGGCCGTAGCGTAGTCGTCGACGCTGGTGTCGATCGTCGCCGGCAGGACGACCGCGAGGCCGAAGACGAGCGCGGTCATGGCGATGGCGGCCAAGCCGCAGGCGGTGCGGGGAATCGAGGCTTCGTAGCGGATCATCATCGGTCTCCTGGGGTCGGATTGCTGCTGTCCTGTGCTTGGATGCGGCAGACGGCCAACTGGATTCGCCGCGTTCCGAAAGCACATCGTTGCTGCCGTCGTCGTCATGAGGCATCGTAGGCAGCGCGGTTCACCCGCTCAAGGTGCAAGCGACGAACTGCCGATTGGCCGGCGCGAGGCGACGCGCGCGGCGACAGAACGGCATCCGGCGGGCGCCGGCCCGCTCACAGGGCCGTGGCCAGCGCGACGAGTTGATCGACAATGGGGACGAGGTCCGCGGAACCGGCCTCGACCCGACGATGACCGACTCGCCGCCCCGTCCGCCGCCGCGCTCGAGCGGCCTCATCCGCCTCGGCAACCTCTTCCTCGCGGCGCTGCGGCGTCTCGCTGTATCTCGTCGTGCGCACCCACGTCACGCCGGACGGCAGCCGCGCCGCTGCACGTCGATCCGCAACGTTCCGCTCTGCTATGTGCTGCAGGACCGGCACCTGTCGAGCCTCCTCGTGCTGGAGGAGGAGGCGCAGCGGCTCGGCCTGCCCTCCGCGCTGACGCCGATCGGCCCCGGAGTTTCCGGACGGCGAGCGCGCGGTGTTCTCGGTGATCCTCAACCGGAATCCGCTGAGCACGCGCACCGCGGAGCCATCGGTCACGCTCGCGCAGATGACCGCGGCGCTGCTGCGCGAACCCGCGCTCGACGTGCAGCTGATGCCGGTGACGGTCCTCTGGGGCCGATCGCCGGGATCGCAGGATTCGCTCGTCAAGGCGCTCTTCGCCGACGCGTGGGCGAGCGTCGGACCGCTGCGGCAGCTCGCTGATCATCCTCGCTGCATGGCCGGCAGACGCGCGTCACGTTCGGCGAGCCGATCTCGCTCCGGCGGCTGATCGACGAAGAGACCGACGAAGCCACGGCCGTGCGCAAGGCCAATCGCTTCCTGCGCTTCTACTTTCGCCGGATGCGCGAGTCGGCGATCGGCCCGGATCTCTCGCACCGGCGCAACCTGATCCAGGCGATGGTGACGTCCGGACGCGCTGCAGGAAGCGATCGCGCGAAGAGTCCACGCGGCTCGGCATCTCGACGGCGGCGGCCGAGGGCCGGGCGCGCAAGTTCGCGTGGGAGATCGCGTCCGACTTCAGCTATCCGGTCGTGCGCGCGATGGAGCTCCTGCTCGCGCGGCTGTGGAGCCGCCTCTACGATCGGCGTCGACGTCCACCACGGCAAGCGAGCTCGCGAAGGTCGCGCCCGGCAAGGGGCTCGTCTATCTGCCCAATCATCGCAGCCACATCGACTACCTGCTGCTGTCGTACTCTCGTCCACGCGCAGGGACTCGCGCCGCCGCACATCGCCGCGGGCGCCAATCTCAATTTTCCGCTCGTGGGTCCGCTGCTGCGGCGCGGCGGCGCGCTTCTTCCTGCGCCGGAGCTTCAAGAGGCGAGCCGCTGTACGCGGCGGTGTTCCGCGAGTACCTGCACGCGATGCTGGCCAAGGGCTTTCCGATCGCGTACTTCATCGAGGGTGGCAGGAGCCGCAGCGGGCGCACGCTGCGCGCCGAAGGGCGGGCTCCTCGGCATGACCGTCGAGAGCTTCATGCGCGAGCATCCGCGGCCGCTGCTGCTGGTGCCGGTGAATTTCAGCTACGAAAAGCTGCTCGAGGGCCGCACGCTGGTCGCCGAGCTCGAAGGGCAGCCGAAGCAGGGCGAGTCGCTCGGCGCCCTCGCTCGGCGTGGCGCGCCACCTGCGGCGCGAATACGGCAGCGTGCACGTCGAACTTCGGCACGCCGCTGTCCGTCGACCAGTTTCTCGATCGGGAGGCGCCCGGCTGGCACGCGCTGCAAGGCGACGAGCAGCGCGACACGGCGCGGCGGCTGACGCCGGTGCTCGGACTCGAGATGGCGCAGCGGATCAACGCCGCGGTCGTCGTCAACCCGATCAATCTGTTCGCGCATGGCCATCGTGCCGCAGCCCGCGCCATGCGCTGGACGAGCGCGCGCTCGCGCAGCAGATCGAGTGGCTGAAGACGATCGCCATCGCGGCTGCCGTACTCGCCGGACGCGGTGCTCGCCGGCCGACGATCCGGCAGCCGCGATCGCGCAGGCGGATCGCGCTGGGCTTCGCGACGCGCGTCGCGCATCCGCTCGGCGACATCATCAAGGTTCCGGACGAGGAGAGTGTCCGACGCTCAACTACCTGCGCAACAACGTGCTGCACGCGTATGCGCTGCCGCGCGCTGGTCGCGAACCTGCTCGTCGCGATGCGCGACGTCACGCCGGAGCGCGTCGCCGAGTTCGTCGAAGGCGGCCTGCCGTTCCTGCGCGCCGAGCTGATGCTGCGCCACTCTCCCGCGGAAGCGGTCGCGGAGTCGCAGCGTATCGTCGATCTGTTCGTCGAGCTCGGATTGGCGCGCGCGGCCGCCGACGGCGCGGTGCGCGCCGCCGATCGCTACAGCCCGAGCATGCCGGACTCGAGCTCCTCGCTCGGTCGCTGCGCCATCTCCTGCGCCGGAATTACCTGACGATCGCGCTGCTCAACCGCGTTCGGCGCCGGACGGGTGCCGCGCAAGCGCCTCGAAGAGCTGATGCAGCTGCTGACACAGCGGCTGTCGCTGCTGTTCGAGTTCGCGCCGCCGGATTTCTACGAGCGGTCGACGTTCGCGTCGTACATCGACACGCTGATCGAGACCGGCCTCGTGGACGAGGCCGCCGACGGGTCGCTGCGTCTGCACGCGCAGGCGCGTCCGTGGGAGAAGCATGTCGAGCGGCTGCTGCCGGCGGATGCGGTGATCGCCATACGACGGGTCGCGGCGCGTCGGGAAAGTTGAACGATCAGCCCGGATGTAAACGCGTACGCCCGCGACTGGGAGAAAAAGCTCGCTTTTTTCGACTGCGGGCAGTAGCGTCAAGCGCCGGCGCGGATTGCTCCATCGTCTGCTTGATGATGGTGAGTCCCTGTTCCATCATCCCGGCGACGTTCTTCGCGAGCTCATTGGGAAGCAAATCGGCAGTCCAGACAAAGCGACACTTCGCGGGGCCTTCTTCGAAAACCTGGGCGGATGCGTTGTAGTGCTGGAACGGTTTGTCGACCACGGCCCAAACCAGGCGCCGGTCCTTGTCATTCAGGTCGACAATCAGCTCGCGAACCACTCTGGCCGTTGCCGAAGGTGACGATTCGCGCCCCCGGCTCGAGCCGCGTGTCGGTGACGAAGCCCGGCACGAGCCGCGTGTGCAGCGCACCGACGTCTTTGAGCGCGTCCCACACCGCTTCTGAAGATGCGTTGATCAAGACTTCCTTGCGGATGGACGCCATGTTCTCCCGCTTGTCAGGCCGCCGGCTTTGCTCTCGTTGCCGTCAGAATCTCACAGCAAAGCCCTATTCTCCGTTACGCCGCGGAACATTTACGACCGCATCGACGCTGCGAAGGTGATGGCAGCGATCCGTTCCTCCACGGTGCGAGGCGACCCGCCGTGCACGACGGCCGCAATATCACCGCGATCGAGGCCGATATCGCGCAGCTCGCGGTCACTCATTTCGCTCAGGTCCCGCCGCGCATCGGCCGCCAGCCGGCGGGCTTCGAGCCAGGCATCGAGCTTCTGGGCGGCGAGGCTGACTTTGCGTGCGACCGCGCGCAGGAGCGACGGCGAACCCGTGCAACACGGCGGCTTCGGGATGGCGGATGGCATACGTAGACACGTTCATCTCCTTGATTCGGCGCCGGGCCTTCGCGCACTCGGTAAAGCCCCTGCGTCGTGGCCAAACGATGCGCCGGCCGTGACAATTAGGCAATTTAATTGTTATTATATGATCTATGAGTAATTCTTTGATATGCGTCACCTTGGCCGCGATCCCCTGAGATGCGACGCCTGAGCCTCGATCAGCTGCACGCCGTCGTCGAGGTCGTCCAGCTCGGGAGCTTTTCCGCAGCGGCGCGAAACCTCAACCTGACTCAGCCGGCGGTGAGTCTCCAGGTGCGCGAGCTCGAGCAGCGGCTGGGCGTGCAGCTCGTCGAACGCCTTGGCAAGCGGGCGTACGCGACCGCGGCGGGCGCCGAACTGATCGAGCGCGCGCACCGGATCGAGCGTGAAGTCGACGATGCGATCGACGCCATGCGCCGGCGCCGTGACGGTGGGCTCGCGCGCATCCGCATCGGCACCGGAGGCTCGATACTCGCCTACCTGTTGCCGCCCGTGTTGCGCACGCTGCGCCGAAAGCATCCCTACATCGAGATCGTCGTCATGACCGGCACGACCGACGAGATCGCCGCCCGCATCGCCCAAAACGATCTCGATATCGCGCTCGTGACGATGCCCGTCATCGGAGCGCTCGGTATCCGTCGTTCTCGTCCGCTCGGACCCGATGGTCGCGGTGCTCCCGCCGACCGAGCAGGACGCGCCGCCGAAGCTCGACGCGGCGACGCTCGGGCGCTATCCGCTGATCTTCGACTCGACCGGGGCGACGATGCACCAGATCGCGCGCGGCTGGTTTCGCGCGGCCGGCATCGAACCGCGCGCCGCGATGGAGCTTCGGACATGCCGCGATGCGAAACCTGATCAGCGCCGGGCTCGGTGCGTCGATCCTGCCGATCGAGGCTGTGATGGGCGACGCAAGCAACGCTCCCGTGGTCCTGCGCCCCCTCGACCCGCCGGTCACGCGCACGCTGGCAATCATCCGCCGCAGCGACAAGCGCGACGAGCCCGCGCTCACGGCGGTCCACGAGGCGTTGCTGGCGATTCAGAAACGCCGGCTCACGTTGCCAGGGATCTCGTAGCCGATCGCTGGGCCCGCGTGCGAATTGCGTCTATCCGCTATTGCGCAGCCCGGCCGCGAGCCCGTTGATCGTCAGGTGGATCGCGCGCTGCGTCCGCTCGTCGGTCTGTCCACTGCGATGCCGCCGCAACAGCTCGACCTGCAGGTGGTTGAGCGGATCGAGATACGGAAAGCGGTTGCGGATGCTCCGCGCGAGGGTCGGATTGTCGTCGAGCAGCGTCGCCTGCCGCGTGATCGCGAGCACGTGCCGGATCGTGCGCGCGTGCTCGGCGGCGATCCGCCCGAAGATCGGCTCGCGCAGCTCGGCGTCGGGACGAGCTCGGCGTAGCGCGACGCGATGGCGAGATCGGTCTTCGCGAGCACCATCGCCATGTTCGACAGCATGCTGCGGAAGAACGGCCAGCGCGCGTGCATCTCGGTGAGCAGCGCGAGCCCGCGTCCGCGCCGCCGGGATGCTCGGCGAGCCACGCGTCGACCGCGAGGCCGAAGCCGTACCAGCCGGGCAGCATCAGCCGGCATTGGCCCCAGCTGAACACCCACGGAATCGCGCGCAGGTCCTCGATGCGCGTCGACGCCGTGCGCGACGCCGGCCGGCTGCCGATGTTGAGCCCGGCGATTTCGGCGATCGGCGTTGCCGCCCGGAAGTACGCGACGAAGTCCGGCGTTTCGTAGACGAGCGCGCGGTAGGCCGCGTGGCGCGTGCTTCGACAGCGCGTCCAGCGCGCCGTAGTAGGTGGCCGCGCGGTCCTCGAGCCGTTCGCTGTCGACGAGGCTCGCCTCGAGCGTCGCCGCGACGAGCGTCTCCAGATTGCGCCGGCCGAGATCGGGATCGGAATATTTGCTGGCGATGATCTCGCCCTGCTCGGTGATGCGCAGGCCGCCGCTGACGCTGCCCGCCGGTTGCGCGAGAATCGCCTCGAAGCTCGGCCCGCCGCCGCGGCCGACGGTGCCGCCGCGGCCGTGGAAGAGCCGCAGCTTGACGCCGTGGTCGCGAAACGCGTCGACGAGCGCGAGCTCCGCCCGATAGAGCGACCAGTTGGCGGTCAGGTAGCCGCCGTCCTTGTTGCTGTCGGAATAGCCGAGCATCACTTCCTGCCAGCCGTCGCGGCCCGTCGAGCCAGCGGCGATAGAAGGGCAGCGCGAACGCGTCGCGCATGATCGTCGGCCGAGCGCTCGAGATCGTCGATGGTCTCGAACAGCGGGACGATGTTGACCGCGAGCGACTCGCCCGCGCAGCAGGCCGACTTCCTTCAGCAGGATGCGCGACTTCGAGCAGGTCGGAGACCGACTGGCATTTCGAGATCACGTAGTTCGGCAGCGCCGCGGCGCCGTAGCGGCGATGGATGTCCGCGGCGATCTCGCAGCACCGCGCAGCTCGGAACGGGCGCAGGTCGGAATACGCGAGATGCGGCGAATGCAGGAGGCGCGGGCTCGCGAGCTCGCGCTGCGAGCAGCGCGATCCGCTCGCGCTCGGCGAAGCGCTGCGTAGTCGGCCGCGACGCCGGCGCGCGCCAGGAGCTCGGCGATCACCGCCTCGTGCACGTCCGAGTTCTGGCGCAGGTCGAGCACCGCGAGGTGAAAGCCGAACACTTCGACCGCGCGGATCAGCGGCACGAGCCGTCCGGTCGGCGAGCGGTGTCGCGCCGTGCAGCGCGAGCGAGGCGTCGATCGCGCGCAGGTCGGCGAGGAGCTCGTCCGGCATTCGCATAGGGCGGCAGCTCGGCGTGCGGCGCGCGCGGCGGAACGTAGCTCGACGAGCGCGTCGGCGGTCGCGGCGACGCGGGCGTAGATGCCGATCAGCGCCTGCCGATACGGCTCGTCGTTGCGGTGCGGATTCGTGTCGCCGCGCGGCCGCGGCGAGCGCCATGAGCTCGGGCGAGGGCGTGACGAGGCGCGTGGAGAGCGACAGCTCCGCGCCGAGCCGATGGATCTCGTCGAGATAGTGCGCGAACGCGACCGACGCCTGCCGGTCGATCGCGTACGAGAGCGTCGCGCCGTTGACGAACGGATTGCCGTCGCGGTCGCCGCCGATCCACGAGCCCAGTCGCAGGAAGGGCGGCAGCACGACGTCGCGCGTCGAGACCGAACTTCGCGCGGAGCTTCGCGGCGAGCGCCAGATAGAGCTTCGGCACCTCGGCGAGAAACGTGTAGCGGTAGTACGCGAGCCCGTTCTCGATCTCGTCCTCGACCTTGAGCTTGACGAGGCGGATCATCGCCGTCTGCCACAGCGCGAGCACCTGCCGGTAGAGTCCCGTCTCGAATTCGACGGCTTCGTCGGGGGTGAGCGCCACGCGGTCGCGCCACTGCAGGAGCCGCGCGACCTCGCGCTCGCAATCGAGGATGCTCTTGCGCTGGACTTCGGTCGGATGCGCCGTCAGCACCGGGCTCACCAGCGCGTCGGCGAACCACGCCGCGATCCGCGGGCCGTCGATGCCTTCGTGCGCGACGCAATCGAGCGCGTCCGCGATGCTGCCCCGCTGCGGCGTCGAGCCGGCGAGCGCATGGCTGCGGCGGCGCCGGTTCTGGTGCACGTCCTCGGCGATGTTGACGAGATGCGAGAAGTAGCTGAACGCGCGGACGATATCGAGCGTCTGCGCGATGGGGAGGTCGTGCAGCAGCGCGTCGAGCTCCCGCTTGACGCCGGGCGCGTCGTCCATCGACCGCGCGCCGGAAGCGGACGGCGGTCTGGCGGATCGCCTCGATCCGCGCGTAGCCGGATCTCGCCGGTCTGCGCCCGCAGCACGTCGCCCAGCAGGCGGCCGAGGAGGCGCGTGTCCTCGCGCAGAGGCAGATCCTTGTCGGTCGTCGGTCGGGGCTTCATCCTTGACGGTCGTTCATGATGGCGTCAGCGCTGACTGGTCCGCCATTCCGGATGGACGAACACGGGAACGTTCGCCGGCGGCAGCGGCGCCTTCGCGCGAATGATGTCGGCGGCCTTCTCGCCGATCATGATCGTCGGCGCGTTGAGGTTGCCGCTCACCACCGCCGGCATGATCGACGCATCGACGACGCGCAGGCCTTCGGTGCCGCGCACGCGCAGGCTGCCGTCGACCACGGCCAGCGGATCGTCGTCCGCGCCCATCTTGCACGAGCCCGACGGGTGGAAGGCGCTCTCGGCCTTGCGCCGGATGTGGGCGTCGATGTCGGCGTCGGTGCGTGACGGCGGGGCCGGGCGAGAGCTCCGCGCCGCGGAACGGATCGAACGCCTTCTGCGCGAAGATCTCGCGCGTGAGGCGGATCGCGTCGCGGAATTCCTGGCGATCGCCTTCGGTCGCGAGGTAGTTGAAGAGGATGCGCGGCGCATCCCGCGGATTCGCCGACGCGAGGGTGACGCTGCCGCGCGAGGTCGCCCGCATCGGGCCCACGTGCGCCTGGAAGCCGTGCTGGTCGACCTTCTCCTTGCCGTCGTAGCTGATCGCGATCGGCAGGAAATGGTATTGCAGGTCGGGATGCTCGACGCCGGCGCGGCTGCGGATGAAGCCGCCGGATTCGAAATGGTTGGTCGCGCCGAGGCCCTTGCCGAAGCAGCAGCCATTCGAGGCCGATGGCGCCCATCGCGATGAGGTTCTGCGTCGAGTACAGCGTGATCGGCTGCGTGCACGCATGCTGCACGTAGGTCTCGAGGTGATCCTGCAGGTTCGCGCCCACGCCCGGGACGATCCGCCACCACGTCGATGTCGAGCTTTTCGAGCGCCTTGGCATCGCCGATGCCGGACAGCATCAGGATCTGCGGCGAATTGATCGCGCCGCCGGACACGATCACCTCGCGGCGTGCGCGCATCCGTCACGATCTGCCCGTTGTGCAGGTATTCGACGCCCACGGCGCGCGTGCCTTCGAACAGCACGCGGGTGACGAGGCATCGCGGCTCGATCCGCAGATTGGGCCGCGTCATCGCCGGCCGCAGGTACGCCATCGCCGCGCTCCAGCGGCGTCCGCGATACGTCGTGCGGTCCATCGGCCCGAAGCCTTCCTGCCGGTAGCCGTTCATGTCGTCGGTCGTCGCGTAGCCCGCCTGCCGGCCGGCCTCGATGAACGCGCGATACAGCGGATTCTTCATTTCGCCGGTGGTGACGTAGAGCGGACCGCTCGCCGCCGTGGTAGTCGTCGGCGCCCTTCGAGCCGCGTTTCGGCGCGCTTGAAGTACGGCAGGCAATGCGCGTACGACCACGCTTCGAGGCCGCGCGCCGCGGCCCAGCCGTCGTAGTCCTTCGCGTGGCCGCGGATGTAGACCATGCCGTTGATCGACGACGAGCCGCCGATGACGCGGCCGCGCGGACACGACACGCGGCGCCCGTCCATGTGCGGCTCGGGCTCCGTCTCGTACGCCCAGTTGTAGGTGTGGCTCTGCAGCGGATAGGCGAACGCCGACGGCATGTGGATCAGCACGCTGGAATCCGGCGGGCCGGCCTCGAGCAGCAGGACGCTGACGTCCGCTTGCTCCGTCAGCCGGTTCGCGAGCACGCATCCCGCCGATCCCGCGCCGACGACGATGTAATCGAATTCCGAGTAGTTCGACAAGGCGGATTCCGTGCGCAAGGGCGGCTGCAGCATCATCTTACCTTGCGCGCGGGCGAAAATTTCGCGCGTCGCGCCGTCAATGCGTGTCGCGCAGCGCGTTCCAGAGCGCCGGCGCGATCGGCGTTTGCAGCATCGCGACGATTCTCGTCGCAGCTCCGCTTCCGAGCGCGCGCCCGTCAGCACCGCGGCCACCGCGGGATGCGTGAACGGAAACTGGATGGCGGCGGCCTTGAGCGGCACGCCGTGCGCCTTGCAGACGCTGTCGAGCCGCAACGCCTGCGCGACGAGCCCGACGGGCGCATCGTCGTAGTCGAATTTTGCGCCGTCCCGCGGATCGGCCAGGATGCCGCTGTTGTAGACGCCGCCGGCGATGACGGAAATCGACTTCTGCACGCAAAGCGGAAGAAAGCTGTCCGCCGCCGAGCGGTCGAGGAGCGTGTAGCGGCCCGCCAGCAGGAAGCAGTCGAAATCCGCGTCTTCGGCGAAGCGCTGCAGTATCTGCCAATGGTTCATGCCGGCGCCGACCGCACCGATCACGCCCTCCTGCCGCAGCTTCGCGAGCGCGCGGTAGGCGCCGCGCTGCGCGGCATCGTAGTGCATCGTCCGGATCGTGGATGTGGAGAATGTCGACCCGATCCAGCTTTGAGGCGGGCGAGGCTCTCCTCCAGCGACGTCATCACGCCGTCGTACGAAAAGTCGAAATGCGGCTCGACCGAGCGGCGTCCCCTTGTAGTAGCGGGCTCGCGACCGAACCTGCGGCGACCGGGCGCAGCAGCCGGCCGACCTTGGTCGCGAGCACGTACGAATCGCGCGGGCGAGCGGCGAGCGCCTCGCCCAGCCGCGTTTCAGCGAGCCCGTGTCCGTAGAGCGGCGCGGTGTCGAAAAAGCGCACGCCGGCCTCCCAGGCGGCGTCGATCGTGCGGAGCGCGGCCTCGTCGGTGACACGGCGCGTACAGCCCGCCCAGCGGCGCCGTGCCGAGCCCGAGCCGCGTCACGCTCACCGCGGAGCGACCCAGTCGCACCGTCTCCCGTGGATTCAACCTCACCCCGCCGAAACTTGCGCCGCCGCATCGCCGAAGCGTGCGGCCGCAACATCAATACGGGCACGCGACGTCGCCCATTTCGACGTAGACGCTCTTCAACTGCGTGTAGTGCCCGATCGTGACGCAGGCCGTTCTCGCGGCCGATGCCCGACTGCTTCACGCCGCCGAAGGGAATCTCGACCGGCGTGATGTTGTAGTTGTTGATCCAGCAGACGCCGGCCTGCAGCGCCGCGACGACGCGATGCGCGCGCATGAGATCGCGGGTGAACACGCCGGCCGCGAGCCCGAACGGCGTGGCGTTGGCGCGGCGCGACGACTTCGTCCTCCGTCGAGAATTTCAGCACCGACATCACCGGCCCGAAGATCTCCTCGCGTCACGATGCGCGATGTCGTCGCGTGCAGTCGGCGAAGACCGTCGGCTCGACGAAATAGCCGCGGCCGAGGCCGTCGCGGGTGACGCGATTGCCGCCGCAGACGAGCCGCGCCGTCGCGCGTGCCGCCGTCGATCGCAGCCGAGCACGCGGTGCATGTGCTCCTCGGAGATGAGCGCGCCGACCTGCGTCGCGGGATCCAGCGGATCGCCGATCTTCATCTGTCGCGTGCGCGCCGCGAGCTGGTCGCAGGAACGCATCGTGGATCGATTCGTGCACGAAGACGCGCGTGCCGTTGGTGCAGACCTCGCCCTGCGTGTAGAAGTTGGCCATCATCGCGGCCGACACGGCGTTCCCGAGATCGGCATCGTCGAAGATGATGAGCGGCGACTTGCCGCCGAGCTCCATCGTCACGTGCTTGAGCGTGCCGGCGGCGTCGGCCATCACGCGCTTGCCGGTGCCGACCTCGCCGGTGAGCGACACCTTGGCGACCGCCGGATGGCGCACCAGCAGCTGGCCGGTCGCGCGCGTCGCCCTGCACGACGTTGAAGACGCCGGGCGGCAGTCCGGCGTTCGGGTAGATCTCGGCGAGCATCGCGGCGGTCAGCGGCGTGAGCTCCGCCGGCTTGAAGATCATCGCGTTGCCGCAGGCCAGCGCCGGCGCCGATTTCCAGCACGCGATCTGGATCGGATAGTTCCACGCGCCGATGCCGACGCAGACGCCGAGCGGCTCGCGGCGCGTGTACGCGAACGCGCCCTTCAGCTGGTAGTGCTCGCCGTGCAGCGACGCGGCGAGTCCCGCGTAGTACTCGATGCAGTCGGCGCCGGAGAGGACGTCGACGCGCTTCCGCCTCCTGGATCGGCTTGCCGGTGTCGCGGACTTCGACGCGCGGCGATCTCGCGATTGCGCGCGCGCAGGTTCCGCTGGGCGCGATGGAGAATGCGGCCGCGCTCGGCGCCGGTCATCGCCGACCAGACGGCGAATCCCGCCTGCGCCGAGGCCACGGCCCGCTCGACTTCCGCGGCGCCGGCCTGCTCGACGCGGCAGAGGACCTCGCCCGTGGCGGGATTCAAGTTGTCGAACGTTTCGCCGGACGTCGACGGCGACATAGCGGCCGCCGATGTAGCTTTGCTGGATGGGGAATGGCATGGGCGTTCAGAGAATGCGTCGTGGCTCGATGCGGCGGGTGCCGACGTCGAACTTTACCCGGTGCGCGCGCGTCGCGGATAGGATGGCGCGGCGCAGAGGTGCGCCTAGACAGGCACGTCGCAATTTGACAAACTTGTCGCCCATGCGCACGAGCCCCAAACCCTGCACCCGAGCGTTCCCGCGGCGTCGCTACGCCTTCCTGACGCTGCCGAACTATTCGATGATCGCGCTCACGAGCGCCGTCGAGCCGCTGCGCATGGCCAATCGCCTGTGCCGGGAGCGAGGTCTACACGTGGTCGATCGTGAGCCTCGACGGCGCGCCCGGTCGCCGCGAGCAACGGCCTCTCGTTCTCGCCGACGGCTCCGCTCAACGAGATGGGCCCGGTCGACGTCGTCTTCGTCTGCGGCGGCGTCGACGTGCAGCGCGCGGTGCACCAAGGATCTCCTGCGTCGCGCTGCGCCGGCTCGCGCAGCAGCCGCGTCCCGCTGGGCTCGCTTTGCACCGGCGGCTACGCGCTCGCCAAGGCGGGCCTCCTCGACAAGTACCGCGCGGCGATCCACTGGGAGAACATGTCGGCGCTGCGGGAGGAGTTTCCGCGGATCAAGTTCGCCGCCGCAGCTCTTCGCGATCGACCGCGACCGCTACACCTGCTCCGGCGGCATCGCGCCGCTCGACCTGATGCTCAACATGATCAAGGACGATCTCGGGCCCGACATCGCGCCGCTCATCTCCGAGCAGTTCATCCTCGACCGCATCCGCAACGACCGCGACCGCCAGCACATCCCGCTGCAGGCGCAGGTCGGCGTGTTCCACGAGCGCGCTCATCAAGGCGGCCGCGCTGATGGAAGCCAACATCGAGGAGCCGATGTCGCTCGACGATCTCGCGGCGTCGATCGGCGTGTCGCGGCGGCAGATCGAGCGCCTCTTCAAGCGCCATCTCGACCAGGTGCCGACCAAGTACTACCTCGAGACTCGGCTGCGCCGCGCGCGCGAACTCCTGCTGCAGACGTCGATGTCGATCATGGACATCACCACCGCCTGCGGCTTCCAGTCGCCGCCGCATTTCTCGAAGTGCTATCGCAACGCCTTCGGCTATCCGCCGAGCGCCGAGCGGCAGATGAACCGCGCGGGCGCAGCATTGAGCCGCTACTCGCTCGCGAGCCTCGTCCGCAACGCGTTTTCCTACCACGAGAACTGGCGGGCGGCGTGGCGCAGCCCCGAGCCGAAGCAGGAGTACGACGTCGTCATCGTCGGCGGCGGAGGGCACGGCCTCGCCACCGCCTACTACCTCGCCAAGGAGCACGGCATCACCAACGTCGCCGTGCTGGAGAAGGGCTGGATCGGCGGCGGCAACACCGGCCGCAACACGACGATCGTGCGCTCCAACTACCTGTGGGACGAGTCGACGCATCTCTACGAGAAGTCGATGAAGCTCTGGGAAGGGCTCGTCGCAGGACTTGAACTACAACGTGATGTTCAGCCAGCGCGGCGTGCTGAACCTCGGCCATTCGCTGCAGGACATGCGCGACATCGCGCGCCGCGTGAACGCCAACCGCCTGAACGGCGTCGACGGCGAGATGCTCGACGCCGGCGCAGGTGAAGGCGATGGTGCCGATCATCAACGACGTCGCCGAACGCGCGCTATCCGATCCTCGGCGCGTCGCTGCAGCGCCGCGGCGGCGTCGCGCGCCACGATGCGGTCGCGTGGGGCTTCGCCCGCGGCGCCGATGCGCGCGGCGTGGACATCATCCAGAAATGCGAAGTCACCGGCATTCGCCGCGAGGGCGGGCAGGTGGTCGGCGTCGAGACGACGCCGCGGCTTCATCAAGGCGAAGAAGATCGGCGTCGTCGCGGCGGGTCACTCCAGCGTGCTCGCGTCGATGGTCAACCTGCGCCTGCCGATCGAGAGCCATCCGCTGCAGGCGCTCGTGTCCGGAGCCGATCAAGCCGGTGCTGCACACGGTGGTGATGTCGGGCGCCGTGCACGGCTACATCAGCCAGTCGGACAAGGGCGATCTCGTGATCGGCGCCGGCATCGATGCCTACACCGGCTACGGCCAGCGCGGCAGCTTCTCCGTGATCGAGAGCACGCTGGCGGCGATCGTCGAGCTCTTCCCGATCTTCAGCCGCGTGCGGATGAACCGCCAGTGGGGCGGCATCGTCGACGTGTGCCCCGACGCGTGCCCGATCATCGGCACCACGCCGGTCAAGGGCCTCTACTTCAACTGCGGCTGGGGCACCGGCGGCTTCAAGGCGACGCCCGGCTCGGGCTGGGTGTTCGCGCACACGATCGCGCAGGACCGGCCGCACGAGCTCAACGCGGCGTTCTCGATCGACCGCTTCTTCACCGGCCGCCTGATCGACGAGCACGGCGCCGCCGCCGTCGCGCATTGATCCTGCGGAGCGCTCGCCGATGCTGCTGATCGCCTGCCCATGGTGCGGCCCGCGCGAGGAGACCGAGTTCTCCTACGGCGGCGAGGCGCACATCGCGCGGCCCGCCGATCCCGACGCGCTCTCCGACGAGCAGTGGGGCTATTACCTGTTCATGCGCAAGAATCCGCGCGGCGCGCACCTCGAGCAATGGGTGCACGCGCACGGCTGCCGGCGGTGGTTCAACGTCAGGCGCGATACCGTCACGTACAAGATCACGGCGGTGTACAAGGTGGGCGAGACGCCGCCGACAGGAGCGCATGAGCGGAGGGCGCGTGAGCCAGAGTCTGCCGCTTGCCCGCCGGCGGCCGCATCGACCGCCGCACGCGGCTGCATTTCACGTTCAACGGCAAGCGCTACGAGGGGCTACGCCGGCGACACGCTCGCCTCCGCGCTGCTGGCCAACGGCGTCCACGTGGTCGCGCGGAGCTGGAAATACCATCGGCCGCGCGGCATCGTCGCCTGCCGGCGTCGAGGAGCCCAACGCCGTCGTGCAGCTCGAAACCGGCGCCGCGCACCGTGCCCAACGCGCGCGCCACCGAAGTGACGCTGTACGACGGCCTCGTCGCCGACCAGCGTCAACGCGTGGCCGAGCGTCGACTTCGATCTGATGTCGGTCGCCGGTCATGTTCGCGCGCTTCATGCCGGCGGGCTTCTACTACAAGACGTTCATGTGGCCGAAGAGCTTCTGGACGGCGCTACGAGCATTACATCCGCAAGGCGTCCGGCCTCGGCACGGCGCCCGACCGAGCCGGATCCCGACCGCTACGACAGGATGAACGCCCACTGCGACGTGCTGGTCGTCGGCGGCGGCCCGGCGGGACTCGCCGCGGCGCTGGCCGCCGGCAACGCGGGCGCGCGCGTGATTCTCGCCGACGAGCAGAGCGAATTCGGCGGCAGCCTCCTGTCGCAGCGCGACGTCGCGTCCGTCGCCGCGGATCCGCGCGTCCGACGGCTCGATCGGCGGCGCGAGTCCGATGGCGTGGGTCACGCGACTCGTCGCGCGTCTCGCCGACGATGGCCGAAGTGCGCCTCCTGCCGCGCAGCACCGTGTTCGGCTATCACGACCACAACTTCCTCACGATCGCCGAGCGCCTCACCGATCATCTGCCGCCCGCGCGAGCGCAGAGGCCCGCGCGAGCGCGTGTGGCGCGTGCGCGCGAAGCGAGGTGGTGCTCGCGACCGGCGCGCATGGAGCGCCCGCTCGTCTTCGCGAACAACGATCGCCCCGGCGTGATGCTGGCCTCGGCCGTGTCCGCGTACGTGAATCGCTACGGCGTGCAGCCCGGCACGCGCGCCGTCGTGTTCACCAACAACGACAGCGCCTATCGGACCGCGCTTCGACCTCGCGACCGCCGGCATCGACGTCGCGGCGGTCGTCGACGCGCGCCCGGTGCCGCACGGCGAGCTTGCCCGAGCGCGTGCGCAAGGCGCGGCATCGAAGTCATCGACCACGCCGTCGTCGTCGACGTCCGCGGCACGTGGCGCGTCGCGGCGTCGACGTGATGCCGCTCGACGCGAACGGCGCACGCGCGTCACCGGACCGGTCACCGACGATCGCCTGCGATCTCCTCGCGATGTCGGGCGGCTGGAGCCCGGTCGTGCACTCTGCACGCGCAGTCGGGCGGCAAGGCGCGCTACGACGACGCGAAGGCGTGCTTCGTGCCCGGGAACATCGCGGCGCAGGACGGAACGCTCCGCCGGCGCTGCCAACGGCAGCTTCATCGCTCGGCGATTGCCTCGCCGAAGGCGACGCGGCCGGCACGGCAGCCGCGCGCCGCGCCGGCTTCACGGCACGCCGCTCACGTCGTTTCGCGCCGACCGTCGCCGACGTCGTCGAGGAGCCGCTCGTCCCGCTGTGGGTCGTGCCGTCGCCGACGCGGCATCGGCCGCGGGCCGAAGCAGTTCGTCGATCTGCAGAACGACGTCGCCGCGTCCGACATCGTGCTCGCCGCGCGCGAAGGCTATCACTCGATCGAGCACGCCAAGCGCTACACGGCGATGGGCTTCGGCACCGACCAGGGCAAGCTCGGCAACATCAACGGCACTGGCGATCCTCGCGCAGGCGCTCGGCAACGACATTGCCGAGCACCGGCACGACGACGTTCCGTCCCAACTACACGCCCGTCACGTTCGGCGCCATCGCCGGGCCCGATCTCGGCGATCGCTTCGATCCCGATCCGCAAGACCGCGCTCCACGAGTGGCACGTCGAGCACGGCGCGCTCTTCGAGAACGTCGGGCAGTGGAAGCGGCCGTGGTACTTCCCGAAGGCCGGCGAGGACCTCCATGCCGCCGTCGCGCGCGAATGTCTCGCCGCGCGCAACGGCGTGGGCATCATGGATGCGTCGACGCTCGGCAAGATCGACATCCAGGGGCCGGACGCCGTGACGCTCCTCAACTGGGTGTACACCAACGCCTGGGACAAGCTCGAGGTCGGCCGCTGCCGCTACGGCCTGATGCTCGACGAGAACGGCATGGTGATCGACGACGGCGTCACCACGCGCCTCGGCGAGCACCATTTCCTGATGACCACCACGACCGGCGGCGCGGCGCGCGTGATGGCGTGGCTCGAGCGCTGGCTGCAGACCGAATGGCCGCACCTCAAGGTGTACCTCACGTCCGTGACCGATCACTGGGCGACCGCCAGCGGTGGTCGGCCCCGACAGCCGCAACGTGCTGAGTCGACGTCTGCGAAGGCATCGATTTCTCGCCCGAGGCGTTTCCGTTCATGTCGTACGCGCGAGGGCACCGTCGCCGGCGTTCCCGCGCGCGTGATGCGGATCAGCTTCTCCGGCGAGCTCGCGTACGAGGTCAACGTCTGCGCGAACGAGGCGCGGCACGTCTGGGAAGCGCTGATGGACGCCGGCGCGAGATTACGACATCACGCCGTACGGCACCGAGACGATGCACGTGCTGCGCGCCGAGAAGGGCTTCATCATCGTCGGGCAGGACACCGACGGCTCGATCACGCCCATCGATCTCGGCATGGACTGGATCGTCGCCAAGGACAAGGATTTTCTCGGCCGGCGCTCGCTCGCGCGCGCGGACACGGCGCGCGCCGACCGCAAGCATCTCGTGGGCCTCCTGACCGACGATCCGCCAGTACCGTGCTGCCGGAAGGCGGGCAGATCGTCGCCGACGTCGACGGCAAACGCGTGCCCGTGCCGCATGCTGGGCCACGTCACGTCCAGCTATTTCAGCGCCAATCTCAAGCGGTCGATCGCGCTCGCGCTCGTGCAGGACGGCCGCAGACCGGATGGGCGAGAAGGTGCGCGTGTCGATGCCGAACGGCAGCGCGCGTGACTGCTGCCATCACGAACCCCGTATTCCTCGATCCCGAAGGAGCGCGGCAGAATGCCTGAGCTCGATCCTCCGCGAAAGCCCGCTCGCGCGCTTCGACCTCGCCAAGCGCGCGCTGAGGCAACCGAGGCCACCGGCGGCTGCCGGACTCGTCGTGCGCGAGCATGCCGTTTCGCGGCCACATCAACCTGCGCGGCGATGCCGAGCGATCCGCACTTCGCCGGCGCCGTGGGCGGCGTGATGGGCGACGGGCTGCCGATCGTACCGAACACGCTCACCGAGCTGGATGGCATCACGCATGTACTGGCTCGGGCCCGACGAATGGCTGATCGTCACGCCCGACGATCGCCGCGATCGCCATCCTGCGCCAGTTGCGCCAGGCGCTCGCGAAGCTGCACGTCGCCATCACCGACGTGAGCGGCGGCCAGACCGCGCTGCATCTCCACGGCCGGCACGTGCGCGACGTGCTCGCCAAGGGTTGCCCCATCGACTTCCATCCGCGCGTGTTCGGCATCGGCCAGTGCGCGCAGAGCCATCTCGGCAAGGCGCCGATCCTGATCGGCCAGATCGAGGAGCAGCCGTATTACGAGCTGATCGTCCGCCGCAGCTTCGCCGACTACCTCTGGACGTGGCTCGAAACCGCGGCGGAGGAATACGGATTCGAGGTAGCGGTCGTGAAGTCGCGCGACGGGCATCGCGCTCTTTCGATCTCGACCACACGCTGCTCGGCGGCGACGCCACGTACGAGTGGATCCACTTCCTGGTCCGGCAGGGCGCGATCGACGCCTCCAACATCGCGCTCCTCGACCAGTACTACGAGGACTACGGCAAGGGCACGCTCGACATCGTCGCCTTCCTGCATTTCGATTTCGGCGCGCTCACGAGCCATCCGCGCGCGAAGATGGAAGCGTGGCGCGAAGAGTATCTCGCCAACCAGCATCGAGCCGATCATCCTGCCCAAGGCGCGCGAGCTCATCGCCTCGCATCAAGTCGCGTGGTCACGTGACCGCGATCGTCACCGCCGCCAACAGCTTTCTCACCGCGCCCATCGCGCAGATGATCGGCGTCGAGCATCTGCTGGCGAGCGATCCCGAAATTGCGGACGGCGAATACACCGGCAAGATCGCCGGCATTCCGTGCTTCCACGAAGGCAAGATCCAGAAGCTCGATGCGTGGCTCGCGAGTCGCGGCGAAGCGCTGCCGGATTTCCCGGAGAGCTGCTTCTACGGCGACTCGCAGAGCGACGTGCCGCTGATGGAGAAGGTGACGAATCCGGTGCGTCGGTCGGCGCGGACGAGGCGCTCGGACGAGATCGCGCAGGCGCGCAACTGGCCGGTGATTTCGTCTGCTAGGTTGAAGGACGATTGCTTCTCGCCGCCCCGGGTGGGACCACGATCCGACGTCGTCGATAATAACGGATATGACGGTACTACACGAGGCAACCATGATTATTCGGCGCGACGACCTCAGGAAGACTGACTTCTCGGATATCTCGGGCGGCAAGCGGCTTGCTCCCGTGCATCCTGGCGACGTCTTGCTCAAGGACTTTATTGAGCCGCTGGGGATTTCCCGCTATCGCGTGGCCAAGAATATCAACGTTCCGCAGCGGCGCATCGACTTGATATGTCGCGGGCAGGCGGCCGTGTCGGCCGATATGGCGCTGCGCCTCGGGCGCCTGTTCGGCGCGACGCCGGAATTCTGGATCAACCTGCAAGCGCAGTACGATCTGGAAGTGGCCGAGCGCGCGTCCGGAAAGGCGATTGCCAAGGCTGTTGTCCCGCTGGCGGCGTGACTGTACCGGGCAGGACCCAAGCACGTGCCACTGAAGGATTTCGACCCACGATGGACTACGACACGATGGAGGACAGCAACCGCTCGTCCAACCCGACCATTCACGACGTGAGCGATCCCGAGCGGCGCATCGTGCTGCGCGGCGCGCTCGGCGCAGCGCTCGCCGCGCTTGTACGCGCCGTTCCTCGGCGGCTGCGCTGGCGGCAGCGAGGACGCGAAGCCACCACCGGCCGCGGGGCCGTCGATCGGCTTCAAGGGCATCGCGCCGGATTCGAGCGACCGGGGTTGTCGTGCCCGAGGGCTACGTGGCGCGTCGCGATCGCGCGCCTGGGGCGAGCCGGTCGGCGTCCCGGGCAACATGCCGGCGTTCAAGCCCGACGCGTCCAACACCGCCGCCGAGCAGGCGGTGCAGATGGGCATGCACCACGACGGCATGCACTACTACCCGCTCGCGGGCAGCAGCACGCACGGGCTGCTCGTGCATGAACCACGAATACACCGACGACGGCCTGCTGCACGCCGGCGGCATGACGACCTGGACCGCCGAGAAGGTGCGCAAGGCGCAAGCCGCGCACGGCGTCTCGGTGATCGAAGTGGGAGATGAAGGACGGCACGCTGGCAGATGGTGCGGCCGTCGCAGCTACGCGCGCCGCATCACCGCGTACACGCCGTTCGCGGTCGGCGGTCCGGCGCGCGGGCCATCCGATGATGCAGGACCGCGGCCGACCCCGAGGGCCGCACCGGTGCTCGGCACGCTCAACAACTGCGCCGCGCGGCATGACGCCCGTGGGGCACCTACCTCTCCGGCGAAGAGAACTTCATGCGACTACTTCAACGGCGGCGACACGCTGTCGCCGCACGAGCGGCGCTGGGGCATGCGCAAGGGCGGCTCGGGCTACCGCTGGCACGAGCACGACGAGCGCTTCGACGCCGGCGAAGCATCCGAACGAGCCGAACCGCTTCGGCTGGGTCGTCGAGATCGATCCGTACGACCCGAGCGTCGATGCCGGTCAAGCGCACCGCGCTCGGCCGCGCTGCGCACGAGGGCGCGCTGGGTGGCGCGTGACCAGGACGGCCGCGCGGTCGTGTACTCGGGCGAGGACGCGCGCTTCGAGTACATCTACAAGTTCGTGAGCCGCGACAGGATCGCGCCCGGCGGCGCGCAAGGCCAACGCGACGCTGCTCGACAACGGCACGCTCTACGTCGCGCGCTTCAACGCCGATGGCAGCGGCCAGTGGCTGCCGCTCGTGCATGGCGCCGGGCCGCTCACTGCCGCCAACGGCTTTGCCGACCAGGGCGAGGTGCGTGATCAAGACGCGCCAGGCCAGCGATGCTGCTGGGCGCCACCAAGATGGACCGGCCGGAGTGGCTCGCGATCGACCCGCAGAGCCAGTGGGTGTATTGCACGCTGACCTACAACAACGATCGCGGCAAGCCCGGCCTGCCGGGCGCCGATGCGGCCAATCCGCGCGCCAATCAACGACGATGGGCCAGATCATCCGCTGGCAAGGACGACGGCGACTTCGACGCGACCACTTTCCGCTGGAACCACCTGGTGCTGGCCGGCAACCCCGCCAGCGCGCGAACCGCAGGACCGGGGAACATCAAGGGCGACATCTTCGCCGTCCCGATGGGCTCGCGTTCGATCGCGCGCGGCGTGCTGTGGATCCAGACCGACTGCTCGGCCTCGGTGCTGCAACAAGGGCGAGTTCGCGGTGCTTCGGCAACAACCAGATGCTGGCCTGCGACCCGCGCGACCGGCGAGACGCGGCGCTTCCTGAGCGGCCCGATCAACTGCGAGATCACCGGCGCCGCCTGGACGCCCGACGGCCGCACGATGTTCGTCAACATCCAGCATCCGGGCGAAACGCCGAGCGAGCGCACTGATCCGGCGCAGTCCGGCGCAGATTCAGCAACTGGCCGGACTTCCAGCCGGGCGGGCGGCCGCGCTCGGCGACGGTGGTGGTGCGAAAGCTGGATGGGGGCGTGATCGGAACGTGACGGAGCTGACATGGAGCGGGCTTGCGAAAGGCGAGTCCGACCCCACCTTCCAGGGGATGCAGGTTCACCACCTCGATCCGGCGTTCACGACCGTCGAGCGCGATCGCGCCAACCTCCATCTCGCCATAAGGATCGCGCTCGGCTTCGTCGCCCTGCTTTGGCTCATCCAGTTGTCGAACTGGGTGCTCGGCCTGGGTCCCGCGGAGCTCGGCATTCGTCCGCGCGAGCTATCGGGTTTGCTGGGCGTGATCTTCGCGCCCGTGCTCCACGGCGGCCCTGAACACCTGCTCGCGAATACCCCGCCGCTGCTCGTGGCCGGCGCCACCCTGTCTGTACCTCTATCCGCGTTCTGCGGCCAGCGTCTTGCCGGCCGTGTATCTCGGTCCGGGCATCGCGGTCTGGGTGCTGGGCCGGCTCGGCGATGCATCTCGGAGCGAGTGGACTGGTCTACGGACTGGTGAGCTACATCCTCGTCGCGGGCCTGCTAAGACGAGACCGGCGAGCGATCGCCGCGTCGCTGCTGGTGTGTTTCATGTATGGCGCCCTGGTCTGGGGACTCCTGCCGCTCGAGAGCGGGGTCTCCTGGGAAACGCATCTCGCCGCGGCGGTGATCGGCGCGGCGATGGCGATCAAGCTGCGGCACATCGATATCCCGCCGCGGCGACGCATACCTGGGAAGACGAGGACGAGGCGGCGGAGGAGAAGAGGGGTCAGGTGATCCGACCGCGCATCCCCTGGGGTAAAATGCGCGCCACCGGAGAGGTGGATGAGCGGTTTAAGTCGCACGCCTGGAAAGCGTGTTTAGGTTAATAGCCTAACGCGGGTTCGAAGCCCGCCCACTCTCCAGCTGCGGATTTACCCCCAGTCCGTCACCGTTCTTCACTATCCGAGCAGATCCGCCAACCTGGTAGTATCTACTATTGTTTTCCCTATGGCAGGATCTCTCGCCGATGGTCCGGTGGGGTGCGCGGGGAGTTCGCTCACTGCGTCGCTTTGACAGCCCGGCGCGATGGTGAAGCCCGGCAGCTTTTCCTGGCCACTTACCCCGGCACGACTGAGAGGAGTTACCCCAGTTGGCATTTAACGACGACCACGCACCGCGATACGCAATGCGGGTCTCGCGCCGCTGAAGCAATGCAAGATTGCCGACGGCGGCAGTGGACTCTTCTGGCTCGTCGCGGACTAAAATGGAGGCAAGTGGTGGCGGTTGAAATACCGTTACCGCTGGCAAGGAGAAGCTGTTATCGACGCTGGCACTTTCCCTGGCACGCTCGATTAGCAGAGGCACGTGGCCGTGACGCGATTGTCGGCGCGCAAACTGATGGAGAGCTGGCGGGCGCGATCCTTCACCGCCCAGCGGCAGGCGGACAGCACGCAAGGTCAAACATCAGAAGCCACGAACTCCTTTGAAGCGGTGTTGGCCTGGGAGTGGCACTGAAGCAATCGAATATCTGGTGTCCCGCATACTTCGGATATGTCGGCAGCTCAGAGGCGGTGTTTTACGATCAGGATCGCGGCCATCGCTGAATAACCACGCGCCAGGCACTCGCGGCGGTCCGAAAAATGAAAGCGGGGGCGCACGATCTGGCTCATCGGGTATTACGGAGTCTCTGCGCCACCTACTCAGGTTTTCCGGTACAGTCATTGCGACGGACGATGCGAGCGTGACCCGCGCCACGGGCCTTCGCGGCGCTCTTACCCCACAAACCACCGCGGAATCAACCAGCCCTAAAGACTGAGGATGTCCTGCGCGTTACTCCGCGCAATCGCCGAATACGCTAAGATCGGTGACGGGCAAACCGGCGCTCACCACTACGATGGCTGGCGCTAACTTTCAATCCGTCACTGGCAGGCTGATCGGGGCCGAGTGGAAAGAATTTTCGCTCACTGCAAGTCAAACTTTGGTTTGGATCATTCCCGCAGAGCGGATAAAAGTCACCGAAATGAACATGTAGTTCCACTGTCTGTGGCAAATCACGGTCAAGTTGCGCTGGGAGCTGCGACTGCTGGCAGGGAAAAGCCGCTATCCTGCCAGGTCGCAATGGATAAAGCCGATTTCCTAACAATACGTTGCTTTTCGCGCTATACCGACTGGATTCTAAGCCGCGCATGACGGTTGCTGGCTTTACTGCCAGCGAGCACAATCCTGAATGGTCCGGTTTCCGCTGAGTATATCCAGACGTCAGTTCGCTGGCATTACCGAAACGATGTGCGTGGGCATATAACCGTGCGGAATACTTGCCAGAGCGTCGCGTGATATTATTGATGCAAAAGTACGCCAAACTTGTATTGGACGAGCTGGTGAAGGGCGCGAAGATGTTCCTTGCAGCGTCAGACGTAGTCGCTTGGCAACAGTGGGAGCAATGTGGTATCAACAAGGGGACGGATGCCTGCCCCCTTCTTGGGTCATTTCGCGGGATTATTCGCACCTCCTTTCTCCACCACCCGCTTCCCGCGAAATTGCTCAAAGGTCGACGCCATCGAGAAACGCCGAAACCGCACTATGTCGACGTTCCCCGTTTCCCACATTCCAGCGTAACGACAGGAGAAGCGCCACCCCGACTCCTTTGCGTGACTTGTGAGCTGCAGCACCTGCGGTTTCACTTTGTAAACCTCGTGGCTTGAGCACCTCGTACTCCGTTCTGGTTCAGGCGCCCTGGCGGCGCACGCAGCCACTCAGGGATCATCGCGTAATCGCGTGTCGCGGTCATCAGGGCGGTGCTGTGCCGCCTCTTCACGCAGCAGCGACTCGTCCCACGCCGCGCGTAGAATCGGGATGAACAACGGATCCGTTACTGGCGCGGGAAGAGAGACCCTGCCGCGTCGAACACGAACACGTCAGCACGATCTGGCGACCTGGGTGACTAACAGGCTTTTAATTGCTGGACCTGCAGCTCGTAATACCGTATCCCCGGGTAGGCGACGCACCTCAAACCGTCGCCCACAACGTCAGTGCGACCGCCCCAGCGGACGCGCACAAGCTACCCTGGTCACGCTCGCCGCCAAGCGTCAGGCCGTCCGAACTCGCGGAGTACTCGCCGTCAAGCACGACGAGGGCTGCATCAACGGCCAGGTACCTGCGGCCCGTAAAGGCCGCCACGCGCGGTTCCAGCTGACTGCCGCTGGCACCATCGCGGGTGACTTCTGGCTCGGTGAGCTGGGCTTATGCTGCCAGACTGGTAGGCGTCTGCACGGCGAGACGCCCAGAACGATGGGCATCCTCGCTGGCGTTACGGTACTTGCGCCTGTGCTCAGCATGCCACTCGGCGGCGCTGCGCAGCGGACGTACTGAGAATTTGAAGCGATCGTGCTCATGCTGCCCTCCGACTCTTCTCGAGCGAGGAGTATTGGCGCGACTCGCCGCGTGGCTGCTGAGTTCGGTCAGCGCGGTGACGCCGAGTAGTCGAGGACCTTGGCGGTGCGCTTCCGGTCTCGTCAATCAGGCGCTCGATATGGCGCAGCTGCGCCGGCGTGCCCCGAGCCCCGTGATCGGCGCCACCGGCGCTTTGGGCGAGATCACGGCTTGGTCTCGCCTTCAGGAGATCTCACCCGCGTACGTAAGGCCGGGGCCGTGCAGCGCGATGGCGCCGGCCAGGCAACTGGATGCTGGTGGTTGATGTCAAACGCCGTCGGCTCGTAGATCGGCGGTTCTTGCCGTCCAGCACCGGATGGATTTGCGACAGCGTAACGCCCTGCACAGTGTCCGTTGCAGCAATGTGCGTA
>ERZ1370068.3710-contig-2810_pt1 | contig 30893 bp, 35 predicted proteins | sample MGYA00561227_ERZ1370068 | MGnify/ENA primary metagenome ERZ1370068 (study PRJEB38410, sample SAMEA6850437) | metagenome | study: Metagenomic assessment of the ecological functions of the soil: analysis of the soil microbiota associated with the...
GCAGTGTCGCGATCCGATGCGCCGACCTCACGTCGGCGAAGACCGTCAGATCCACCACCTCGGACGTGGTTTGCCGCTGTCGCCTGCTGTGATACCGCCGCCGATCGTGCTCCTGTTGGGGTTGGCCAAGCCCGGTGGTGTCGAACGAACGACGCAACCGCGCCTGCGCCTCGAGGTCGATCTCGCTGAACATCAGCGGCATGAAGTCGCGCTTTTCGAGACCGATGCCGTGCTCGCCGGACAGCACGCCGCCGGCCGCGACGCGACACGCGCGACGATCTCCTCGCCGGCGGCGTGGACGCGATCCATCACGCCCGGCTCGCGCTTGTCGAACACGAGCAGCGGGTGGAGGTTGCCGTCGCCGGCGTGGAAGACGTTCATCACCAGCAGCTCGTGGCGGTCGGCGATCTCGTACGACCTGCCGCAGCACCTCGGGCAGAGCCGTGCGGCGGCACGACGGTGTCGTGCAGGTAGTAGTTCGGCTTGATGCGGGCGATGGCGCCGAAGCGCGTTCTTGCGGCCCTTCCACAGCAGCGCCCGCTCGGCCTCGTCCTGGGCGATGCGCACCGTGCGGGCGCCGTGGGCCGTGCCGATCTCGACGATCCGCTGCGACGTCGGCCTCGACGCCCGTGCGGCAGGCCGGCGACCTCGACGAGCAGGATCGCCGCGGCGTCGATCGGGAAGCCGGCGTGGATGTACTCCTCGACGGCGCGTGATGCACAGCTGATCCATCATCTCCAGCGCCGCCGGCACCATGCCGGCGGCGATGATCGCGCTGACCGGTCGCGGCGCCGTCGTCGACGCTGGCGAAGTCGATCAGCATCGTGCGGACGGCCGGCGGGTTCTGGCGTCAGCGCGCACGCAGACCTTGGTGGCGATGCCGCAGCATCCCCTCGCTGCCGACGAACGCGCCGCGCAGGTCGTAGACCGTCCGGCTCCGGCGTCCTCGCCGCCAAGCATGCACGATCTCGCCGTCGGGCAGCACGACCTCGAGGCCGAGGATGTGCGCGTCGGTGACGCCGTCGGCGAGGCAGTGCGGCCCGCCGGAGTTGTTGGCGACGTTGCCGCCGATCGAGCAGCTCTGCTGGCTGCTGGGATCAGGAGCGAAGTGCAAGCCGTGGCGGCGCGACCGCCGTGGTGAGGTCGAGGTTCAGCACGCCCGGCTCGACCCACGCCAGCCGGTTGATCGGGTCGACCGACAGCACCCGGTTCATCTTGGTGGTGCACGATCATGATCGGCGTCGTCGAGCGGCGTCGCCCCGCCGGCCAGGCCGGTGCCGGCTCACGGGCGACGAACGGCCGACCGTGGCGAACTGGCAATGCGCGACGCACGCCTGCACCTCGTCGGTCGTGGTCGGGAAGCACACGACGCCGGCGTGCCCGTCGAGGTTGGAGGCGTCGCGCTTGTACAGCGCCAGCTCGGTCTCGCCGACGCGGACTCGATCCGGCGACAGCGCCGCACCGAGCTCGGCGACGAGCGTGTCGCTCATGCCCGTCGACGACCTCGATCGCCGTCTCGATCGCGGACCTGCTTCAAGCACGATGACCTGGCCCGGCTCGACCGGCCGGCCGTCGACCAGCACCTCGTCGCCTTCGTCGAGATCGTCGGCGAGCGTCGTCGGCCGTGCCGTCGAGGCGTGCCGCAGCTCGGTCTCTCTGGCGCGCATCGCCCTGACGACCCTCGCCGATACGCATCGCGCACCCGGCCGGTGACGCCGTGAACGACGTTCCTCGGGGCGAGATGTGTCGCCGCCTGCTTCACCTTCCGCTTGGCGACGCTGGCACCGGCAACACCGGCGACTGCCCCGCCGACGAACCACGTCATTCGCTTGATCATGCCGATCTCCCTTCCTTGCGCCGCAACGACGGCGAACCGCACGCGAGGTGCCCGTGGCGATGCGCTGCGGTCTTGATCATCGGGTGCTCAACGCGCGCACGCGACGCGACCGCTGCCGGCGACAGCGCCGCTGATCGCTTCGGCGGAGCCGAGGCACACGATCGAACCGCTCGAGATCGTCGCGGGCCTCGGCCATCGTCGTCTTGGCCTCGGCTGTGGATCGCGCACCAGCTCGGCCAGCAACGGGCCGGTCTCCTGGCGCAGCGACACGACCTCGGCGCGCAGCGGCGTCATAACGTGTCGAGCACCCGCAGCAGCACGACGATCAGCGCCGCGAAACCGATGCTGCACAGCACCGCCGCCAGCACGACGGCCAGCTCCCCGGCGGTCATTTGCGTTCGTCCATTCGCCTCGCCACGTCGGCCTCTGCTCCGTGTTCACTCGGTTCGTAGTACTGCTTGTCGCGCTGGTCGTCCGGCAGGTACTGCTGGTCGATCCAACCCTGCGGATTGTCATGAGGGTAGTCGTAGCCGACGCCGTGGCCCAGCGATTGAGCGCCCTTGTAGTGCGCGTCGCGCAGGTGCGGCGGCACCTCGCCGACCGCGCCGTTCTGCACGTCGCCCTGGCGTTCCAGATCGCCAGCGCCGACCGGTTGCTCTTCGGCGCCGTTGCCATGTGGATGGCCGCCTGGCTGAGGTTGAGCTGTGCCTCGGGCAGGCCGACGTGCTCGAGCGCTGCGCCGGCGGCAACCGCCACCAGCAGCGCCTGCGGGTCGGCCATCGCCGATGTCCTCGCTGGCGAAGATGATCATCCGCCGGGCGATGAACCGGGCGTCCTCGCCCGCCTCCAGCATCCTGCGCCAGGTAGTACGACGGCCGCCTGCGGATCGCTGCCACGCATGCTCTTTGATGAACGCGCTGATGACGTCGTAGTGATCGTCACGTCCGTAGCGCAGCGCGCTGGTGCCGAGCGCCGCCTCGACGTGGTCAGAGTTCGACCGGGCTCGGGATCGGCCAGGCGCGCATGCCACCTCCAGTGCGGTCAGCACCTGCCGTCCGTCGCCGCCCGCTCGGTCGACGAGATGCTCGATCGCCGCGTCGGCGTCGCCGGTCGTCCCTCGGCCTGCGAGGCCGCGCCGCACCAGCGCCTCGATCGCCTCGCGATCCGAGCGGCTCAGACGGAACAGCGTGCTGCGGACTGCGCAGCGGCGGGTTGACCTCGAAGAACGGGTTCTCGGTGGTCGCGCCGATCATCGTCAGCGTGCCGTCCTCGACCGCCGGCAGCAGACGCGTCCTGCTGCGCCTTGTTGAAGCGGTGGATCTCGTCGAGGAACAGGATCGTGCCGCGCCCGTGCTCGCCGATGCGCTGCCGGGCCCGCTCGATCACGTCGCGCACGTCCTTGACGCCGGCGTTGACCGCGCTCATCTGTTCGAAGACCCGCTTGGTGCTGCCGGCAACGGCCAGCGCCAGCGTGGTCTTGCCCGTGCCTGGCGGGCCCCAGAAGATCGCACTCGGTCAGCCGGTCCTGCTCGACCAGGCGCCGCAACGCGGCTTGCCGGGGCCGACGAGGTGGTCCTGACCGACGACATCGTCGAGCGTGCGCGGCCGCAGACGGGCGCGGCCAGCGGTGCGTGGCTGCGCAGGTGTTGCTCCGCCGGCCGCTGCGTGAAGAGAGTCGCTCACAGCGTTCCCAAGCACCCGCTGGTAGGCGGGCCGTCGCAACTCGACCACGTGGTCGATCAGCCACTCCGGCTCGACCCATCGCCAGCCGACGAACTCGCTGCCGTCGGGCGTCGGCGCGATCGTCGGCGTCGTAGTGCGTCGAACAGGAACCACTGCTGGACCTGACCGCGCCGCTTGCCGTCGCGGCCGTGCATCTCGATGCACGTCCGCCGGCCACTCGTAGGCGACCCACTCCGGGAACTCGACACGGGCGATCGACATCGCTCTCGCCGAGCCCGGTCTCCTCCTTCAGCTCCCGCCACGCGGCCTCGATCGGCTCCTCGCCCTGCGTTCGCATCCACCCTGGGGCAGCTGCCAGCTCCCGCCGAGCGTCGGCGCCGCTCGAACGCCATGCACCTCGCGCACGTTCGGGTGCGCGACACCACGATCCACGACCCCCGCTCGAAAGTGCTGACCGCTCACCCCGCCTCACGGTAGCGCCGCCCCTCCCACCCAGCGTTTGACCGACGCCCCGTGCGGGCCCAGCGTCATCAAACGCTGCACGTCAACAACAGCGTTTGGACCGCAAGCCCGCATGGGGCGCCAGCTCATAAACGCTGGCGTGAGGGCAAGGGCGGATCGTGTCATGCGATCTCGCCGTCGGTCATGCGCCAGGTGATCTCGATCGGGATCAACCGTCGAGCACGAGATCGTTCTGTCGACGAGCGTCGCCGTCGAGATCAGTGGCCAAGCATGTGCGCACCCGAGCCGTTGCCCTCAAGGTACAGCCGCCGTTCGGGCCGGGCGAAATCAGTCGATAGCGACTGCTGGTCGTAGCTCACGCGATGCTGGTGCCGGACGCGGCAGACCGTGCGCGTCGATGATTCGAGCGATCGCGCCTCGAGCGCTCTCGCCGGCGTCGTAGCCGGGCAGTCGCTTGGACAGCACCTTCCGCAGCGTTGCGCACCGACCGACCGGGTGCCGATCCACGGTCCGATCGACCCGCTCGCGCAGGTCCTCAGGTCGCAGCTGTCCGACGGAGGAAGTCGTCGACGACCTTGCCCGAGTTCGACTGACTGTCATCGGACCGCTGAGGTCGATGACCGTTCTCAGCGGCGACGTGCACAGTTCATGTCGTCGACGAGATCACGTCACCCGTCCTCGAGCACGACCCGAGCCGATGGCAGACAGCTCCATCGAGCGACTTGGTGATCGAGATCCGTGATCGCACTGGATCGATCCGATCGTCTAGCTCGCCGCAGGCGCCGAGGACCGTGGTCAATGCGACCAGACTCGTGTCACCATGCGACAACAGGACCGCGACGAACCGCCCTGGCGCCACGACGGCGGTACCCCGTTCACGACCGAGTCCGCGACGGACGTTGCGCAGCCGTCCGGTCTTGCGGTCGTGTCCAGTTGACGCTTGGTTCGACTCGACGTCGCGACTCACGTCGTTCGTGATCAGGCCGTCATGACGTTCGGCCCAGTGAAATCGATCCATGATCGACTCCCTTCCATCAGCCGTTTGACGCACGCAGCGCCCGCTAGCGGGGCCGCAGATCGTCAAACGCTGGTGTGGTTGGGGAAGTCGGGAGTTGGGGCGGACTGTATCGGCGCCGGATCACGCGGCTGCGGCCTCGAGCAGCTAGGTCTTCGGCGGGAAGGGTGCGGATGCCCGAGGTCGTTGAAGCTGCTTGGCGGTCGACGGGGTCGGGGCGTTGGTCATCGGGTCGATGCCGGACTGGGTCTTCGGGAAGGCGATGACCTCGCGGATGTTCTCCTCGCCGGCGAGGATCGCGACCAGGCGGTCGATGCCGAAGCGCGAACCCGCCGTGCGGCGGGGCGCCGTAGCGGAACGGCGTTGAGGAAGAAGCCGAAGCGCTTGTTCGGCCTCCTCGTCGCTGATGCCGAGCAGGCCGAAGATCGCGCCGCTGCAGCTCGGGCTGGTGGATTCGGATCGAGCCGGAGCCGAGCTCCCAGCCGTTGAGCACGAGGTCGTAGGCCTGGCTGCGCACCGTCAGCGGATCGGATCTCCGAGCAGGTGCGATGTCGTCGGGATGCGGCTGCGTGAACGGGTGGTGGCCGGGCTTCGGGCGCCCGGTCGCCGCGTCGACGCCGACGAACATCGGGAAGTCGACGACCCACACGTAGCGGTACGGGCCCTCGTGCACCGGCGGGCGGCCGAGGTCGTTGCGCAGCGTGGCCGAGCACCTCGCAGCGTCGTCGCCCACTCGTCGGCGACGATCAGCAGCAGGTCGCCGGGCTCGGCGCGCGAGCGCGCGATCAGCGTCGGCCTGCTCGTCGTCGGCTGAGGAACTTGGCGACCGGCGACTCGAGCGAGCCGTCGTCGGCGACCTTCAGCCACACGAGGCCCTTGGCGCCGAGCTGACTTGGCCCGGTCGGTGAGGCGCGTCGAGCTTGTTGCGGCCGTAGTCCGCCGGCCTTGCCGGCGGCGTTGATGCCCTTGATCGTCGCCGCACCGGCGAACGCCTTGAACTCGGTCGCCGCGAAGACGTCGGTGAGCTCGACCAGCTCCATGCCGAAGCGCAGGTCGGGCTTGTCGACGCCGAAGCGGTCCATCGCGTCGTGCCACGTGATCTCGCTCGATGTCGCCGGCGGTCCTGCCCGGCGCCGCTTCGGCGGCGGCGAGCACGGCCGCGCCGATCGCCTCGATGCACGTCGTCCTGGTCGACGAAGCTCATCTCGGCGTCGAGCTGCATGAACTCGTACTGGCGGTCGGCGCGCAGGTCCTCGTCGCGCAGGCAGCGGGCGATCTGGTAGTAGCGGTCGATGCCGGCGACCATCAGCAGCTGCTTGAACAGCTGCGGGCTCTGCGGCAGGGCGTAGAACGAGCCGGGCTGCTGGCGGCTGGGCACGAGGAACTCGCGGCGCCCTCCGGCGTGCGACGGCACGAGCATCGGCGTCTCGACCTCGACGAAGCCCTGGGCCTCCATCGCCGTGCGGATCGCCGAGTTGACCGCGGCTCGGATGCGCAGGTTGCGCTGCATCCGCTCGCGGCGGATGTCGAGGTAGCGGTACTGCAGCCGCGTGGTCTCGGCGACCGTGTCGGCACGCTCGTCGATCGGGAACGGCGGCGGCTCGGCGGCGCTGAGGATCTCGACGTCGCAGTCCCGCAACTCGATCCTCGCCGGTCGGCAGGTCGGTCGTTGACGTGCTCCTCGGCCGGCGGCGCGACGATGCCGGTGACGCGCACGACGTACTCGCGGCGCGACGTCGACGGCGTTGTCGACGACGCACTGCGTGACGCCGGTGTGGTCGCGCAGGTCGACGAACGCCAGCTTCTCACCGTGCTCGCGACGGGTGGCCACCCAGCCGCACAAGCTGACCGGTCTGACCGATGTGCTCGGAACGGAGTTCGCCGCACTGGTGGGTGCGCATGGCTCGTGGCGCTCATGGATGCCTCTGCTTCGAGGTAGATCGATCAGTGTACGATGCGGGCGATGGTCTGCTGCCCGTCGTCGGTGCGCAGCGGGCGCACGGTGACGGCGCCTGCCGCGACCTCGTTGCTGACCGATGATGACGGCGACGTGCCGCACCGCTGCGGTCGGCGCACCTTCATCTGCGCTCTTCATGCTGCGGTTCTCGTAGGCCCGATCGGCAGTGAGGCCGGCGCGCAGCTCGGTGGTGAGTCAGCAGCGCCTCGGCGGCCACCGGTGGTGTCGACGACGAACGCGTCGACGCGCGGCAGCGGTCGGCCGCGAACACGCCTTCGTCGTCGCAGGCGATGCAGCGTGCGATCGAGACCGAGCGCGAAGCCGATGCCCGTGCGTCGGCGGGCCGCCGAGCGACTCGACCAGACCGTCGTAGCGACCACCGCCGCCCAGCGCGTTCTGCGCCGAGTCGAGCGTGCCGCCCTGGATACTCGAACGTCGTGTGCCGGTAGTAGTCGAGTCCGCGCACGAGGTGTGTCATCGACGACGTACGGGACGCCGACAGCCGACCAGCCCGGCCTGCACCGCGGTAGAAGTGGGCGGCGGCGTTGTGCGCTGTAGGACTCGGCGATGCGGCGCGCGCCAGCAATGATCCCGCGTCGTTGGGCCGCTTCGAGATCGAGAACCCGAAGCGCGTTCTTGTCGAGCGTGGCTCTGACTGTCGGCTGACAAGTCGAAGCGCGATGCGACTCGAAGTACTGCTGCGCGGCGACGACGTGAGCGGCACGATCCTGAGGCTCGCCGAGGGAGTTGAGCCAGCAACGTGACTGACGAAGGCCGAGGCGCGATAGAACTCCCAGCCGAGAGCGATCACTTCGACGTCGAGGTGCAGGATCGTCGGCTCCGAGCACCTCGATACCGACCTGATCGAACTGCCGGTAGCGCGCCGCGCTGCGGCTTCTCGTAGCGGAACTGCGAGCCGGCGTACCACACCTTCCACGGCGTCGGCGGCCGGTGCTGCACGAAGCGCCCGGCACACGGACTGCCGTCAGCTCCAGGACGCAGGCGCGATGTGGCGGCCGCCCTTGTCGACGAAGTCGTACATCTCCTTGGTGACGACGTCGGTGGCGTCGCCGATGCGCTGGAAGACCCCGGAGATCCTCGAGCATCGGCGAGATCACCTGGCCGTAGCCGGCAGACTCGACCACCGATTGCGAAGACCGTTGACGAACTGCCGCCAGCGCGCCGACTCTGGCGGCAGGATGTCGCGCATCCCTGGGCTGGTCTGGAATTCCGGCATTGTCGAACAAGGCTATCGGCGGCGCCGATGCCGGGTCAGCCGCCTTTACCGGGCACCAGGCGGTAGGCGTCGTAGACGGCGTCGATGCTGCTTGATCGTGCGCAGCACGGCAGTCGAGATGGCTGGGGTCGGCGAGCTCGAACTCGAAGCGCATCTTGGCGACGCGGTCGCTACCGGTGTGGGTGCTGCACGACGACGATGTTGACGTGCTGCTCGCTGAGCGCGTTGGCGACGTCGCGCAGCAGCCGCGAACGGTCGAGGGCGACCACCTCGACGCCGGCCCGGAAGATCGCCTTGGCGCGTCGCCGTCCCAGTCGACGTCGATCAGCCGGGCCGCCTGGTCGCTCATCAGCGCTCTCGGCGTTGGCGCAGTCGGCGCGGTGCACGCAGACGCCGCGGCCGCGGTGACGAAGCCGACGATGTCGTCGCCGGGCACCGGCGTGCAGCACTGCGACAGGCGCACGAGGACGTCGTCGAGGCCCTCGACGTGCACGCCGACGCCGATCGGCGTCGGTGCGGTCGGTCGCGGGCTGGTGGGCGAGACGACGGAGAGCTGCTCGCCGTCGGTCGCCTTGCGAGAAGCCGCGGGCGACCGCTGCGCGATGCGACCGGCGCCGAGACGTGGTGCTCGCCGATCGCGGCCAAGCACGGAGTCGAGGTCGGCGTAGCTGAGCTCGGCGCTGATCTCGTCGGCGAGCATCTTGCTGACTCCCAGATCCGCTGCACCGGCAGGCCCTCGCGGCGGAGCTCCTCGGTCGAGCTCCTCGCGGCCGGCTTCGATCATGTCGAGCGCGCCGCTCGCGAGCTGAACCACTGGCGGATCTTGTTGCGCGCCGCGGCGGCGACGACGAACTGCAGCCAGTCGCGCGACGGCCCGGCCGTCTCGACCTTCGACGTGAAGATCTCGCACGTGTCGCCGCTGACTGCAGCGTCGTGGTCGAGCGGCACGAGGCGGCCGTTGACCTTGGCGCCGATGCAGGCGTGGCCGACCTCGGTGTGGACGGCGTAGGCGAAGTCGACGCGTGGTCGACCCGACGGGCAGCGTGATGACCCGGCCCTTCGGCGTGAAGACGAAGACCTCGTCCTGCTCGAGGTCGGTCTTCAGGTTCTCCATGAACTGCGCCGGGTCGGCGATCTCGGCCTGCCAGTCGATGATGCGGTTCAGCCAGTCGATGTCGCCGGACGGGCGCGCTCGTCCTTGTACGCCCAGTGGGCGGCGACGCCCCACTCGGCCCGCTGGTGCATCTCGCGCGGTGCGGATCTGCACCTCGAGCGGCCTTGCCCTGCGGCCCGATCACCGTCGTGTGCAAGCGACTGGTAGAGGTTGAACTTGGGCATCGCGATGTAGTCCTTGAACCGACCCTACCACCGGCTTCCAGCTGCCGTGGATGCAACCCGAGCGCGGCGTAGCAGTCCTTCACCGAGTCGACGATCACGCGGATCGCCGACGAGGTCGAAGATGTCGTCGAACTCCTTGCCCTTCACGACCATCTTCTCGTAGATGCTCCACAGGTGCTTGCGGCCGACCGGTGACCTCGGCCTCGATGTCGAGCTCGGCGAGCCGGCCGCGCACCTCGGCGACGCGCCTGGCGAGGTACACCTCGCGCTCGGGCGTGCGCGTGCTGACCAGGTGGTCGAGCTCGGCGTAGCGCTTCGGGTGCAGCGCGGCGAACGAGAGGTCCTCGAGCTGCTGCTTCAGCTCCTGCATGCCCGAGGCGGTGGGCCAGCGGGGCGTAGATGTCGAGCGTCTCCTGGGCGATGCGCTGCTGCTTCTCGCTCGGCATCGCCGCGATGGTGCGCATGTTGTGCAGGCGGTCGGCGAGCTTGATGATCAGGACCCGCAGGTCGCTGGCCATCGCCACCAGCATCTTGCGCATCGTGGCGGCCTGCTGGGCCTCCTTCGAGTCGAACTGGAGCCGCTCGAGCTTGGTGACGCCGTCGACGATCGCGGCGACCTCGGCGCCGAAGTCGCGCCTCGACGTCGGCGAGCGTGATCTCGGTGTCCTCGACCGCGTCGTGGAGCAGCGCGGCGGCGAGCGAGATCGTCGTCGAGGCCGATGTCGGCGACGATGCGGGCCACCGCCAGCGGGTGGTTGATGTAGCTCTCGCCGCTGCCGCGCGACTGGTGCCGGTGGGCCTCCGCGGCGATCTCGTAGGCACGGTTGATCATCGCCACGGGCGCCTTGGGGTGCCGGCGCCGGTAGCGCGCCAGCAGCGGCGTCAGCTCGTCGGCGGTGACGTTCTGGTGCCGTCGCCACGGGAGGACCCGATCGACAGCGGCCACGGCAGCCTCAGTACCTCGCCAGGCTTTCGACGCGGTGGCCCGTCGAGCGCGGCTCGACCGCCGAGGTCTTCGAGCTCGATCAGCACGCCGACACCGACGACCACGCCGCCGAGCGCCTCGACGAGGCGGACGGTGGCCGCGGCCGTGCCGCCGGTGGCCAGCACGTCGTCGATGATCAGCATCCGCTCGCCGGGATGGATCGCGTCGCGGTGGATCTCCAGCTTGTCGCGTGCCGTACTCGAGCGAGTACTCCTCGCGCACGACGGCCCACGGCAGCTTGCCGGCCTTGCGGACCGGCACGAAGCGCGGCGCCCATCCGGTATGCGACCGGCGCAGCGAGGATGAAGCCGCGGGCCTCGACGCCCGAGCACCCGGTCGACCGTCGACGCCGTCGAACCGATCGGCCAGCTCGTCGACGCGCGGCGCGAAGCGCCTTGCCGTCGCCGAGCAGCGGCGTGATGTCGCGGAAGCTGACACCCTGTGGTGAAGTCGTCGATGTCGCGGACGAGGTCGCTGATCCAGTGGCCGTTCGATGCCATACAGCATCACGATACCGTCGCTCAGCTGGTACGACGCTTCTTCTTCCGTGGCCGCGGCGGATGGCGTCAGCAGCGACTCGGGCGTGCTCTGGGTGCCGGGGGCAGGCGAGCGTCGTCCGCCGAGCCGGTCAGGCTGTTGCCCGGCGGCATCGCGCCTGGCCGCCGGCGATCCGCCGAGCACCAAGCCGCTCCGAGCTCGGCGCCCGGTGGCGTGCGATCCGCGGTGCGACCGGTAGCAGCTCGCGCTCTTTCGAGCATCGCCAGCAGCGGCGAGGCGATGAAGATCGACGAGTACGAGCCGGTGATGCAGGCCGACCAGCAGCGCCAGCGCGAACTCCCGCAGCGTGACCGCGCCGAGGATGCCGGCACCGAGCACCAGCAGCGACAGCACCGGCAGCACGCGGCGAGGCTGGTGTTGATCGATCGCATCAGCACCTGGTTCATCGACACGTTGATCACGTCGGCGTACGGCGTGCCGAGCCGGCAAAGCGTTCGGCGTTCTCCTTGACCTTGTCGAACACGACGATCGTGTCGTAGAGCGAGAAGCCGAGGATCGTCGAGGAACGCGACGACCGTCGCCGGCGTGACCTCGAAGTCGAAGCACCGAGTAGACGCCGACGCTGATCAACACGTCGTGCAACATGGCGACGATGGCGGCCAGCGCCATGCGCCACTCGAAGCGCCAGGCGATGTAGACGGCGACGAGGACCAGAAGATGACGAGCGCCCGCACCGCCTTCTCGGTGATGCTGCGACCCCACGTCGAGCTGACCGAGTTGACGCTGACCGATCTCTCGACGCGACCTCGGCCTCGTTGGCCAATGCCTCGCTGCACCTCTTGACGCGCGGCGACCGACTGGTCGCCGACCTGGATCCAGCAGGCACCGACCCGACGCCGAGGTGCGCTCCTGGACCTTGGCGTCGGTGCCGTTGATGCCGTTGTCGTCGAGCACGGCTGCGGGCCTGGTCGACCGATGACGGTCTGGCCGGACACCTCCCACGGCGACGCCGCCCTCGAAGTCGATGCCGAGGTTCAGGCCGCTGGACGAACAGCGAGCGACGGTGATCACGATCAGCAACGCCGAGAGCGGCCGAGGCCCCACCAGCGGCGACCGTAGAAGTCGATCGCGGTCTCGCCGTGGTACAGGCGGCCGCCCACGGCGGCTCGCGGCGCTGCATCGGATCGCTGCCACGGAACGTCGCGTCGTGTGCTCATGTCGCACTGCCGCCGAGGCCGACGGCTTCGATGCCCATCACCTTGCGCCGCGACATCCACGTCCGTGCCGAGCCAGCAGCAGCGACTGACGGGCGGGTGAAGAAGTAGGCGACGATCAGGTCGCACAGCGTCGACAGGCCGAGGAAGAAGGCGAAGCCGCGCACCGAGCCGACGGTGAGTACCACAGCACGGCGGCGCCGATCGAGCGACGACCAGGTCGGCGACGACGATCGTGTGCCACGCGCCGGCGAAGCCGCGCTGCGGCGCTGTTGCGCATCGATCGACCGGCGCGCACCTCGTCCTTCAATCGTTCGAAGAAGACGACGTACGAGTCGACGGTGACGCCGACCGACACGATGATGCCGGCGATGCCGGCGAGCGACAGCGCCAGGCCCTGCGTCTTGCGACAGGAACGAGATGATCGTCCAGATCAGCGCACCGGACACGGCCATGCCGGCATCGACGATGACGCCGAGCGCGCGGTAGTAGAGCGATCATGAACGAGCAGGACCAGGCCGACGCCGACGATGCCGGCGATCAGCGCGGCTCGCAGCGAGTCCTTGCCGAGCGTCGGCGACACGGTCTGCACGCGCTGCGTCTCCAGCTTGACCGGGCAGCGAGCCGCTGTTGAGCACCGCGCGCCAGGTTGCGGGCCTCGCACTCGCTGAAAGCTGCCGGTGATCTGCACGCTGCCGGTGAACGTTGGGCTGCTGCACGGTCGGCGCCGAGATCGACCTCGCCGTCGAGCTCGATGGCGCAGCTGGCGCGGTCGGGCAGGTCGCGGTGCCGTTGAAGCACTCGGCGGCGAGCGTGTTCCACGCCGCCTCGCCGCTGGCGCCGTCGCGCAGGCTGACGGTGACGCCCCAGCCGGTGCTCGGCAGGATTCGTGCGGCTGCACGTCGTCGCTAGAAGACCTCGCCGGTGCCGCCGGCCGGCCCGACCTGGCAGCGAGCTGCCGCCGCGACGGCGCGACGGTCAGCCGGTCTGCGTCGGCGGAACGTCGGGCAGTGTGGTCGTCGGTCAGGTGTCGCCGGCGACCGTCGTGGCGTCGTCGCCGCCGGCGGCTCGCTGGTCGTCGGCGTCGCTCGGCGGACTGTCGTCGGTGCGGCGAGTCGTGCGTGCGTGGTGTTGTCGGTGCTGGTGCCGCCGCGCCGGCGCCGCCGCGCGGCAGTCGTCGGCAGCCGCGGCTGCTGATCGTGGCGGCTGGCAGCGGCGTCGTCGTGGTGCCGGCGCGCCGGTTGTCGTCGTCGGTCGTGGTCGTCCGTGCTTCGTGTCGGTGATCGGAGGTCGTGCGGCGATGATGCCGCCGAGCTGATCGTCGACGAGCACCGGCCGCAGGTACACCTGGCCGGTGACCTGCGACGAGCTGCTCGGCCTGCGCCTGGTTCTTCACGCCCGGGCAGGTTGACGACGATCGCGTCGCCCTGGCGGAGGATCTCCGGCTCGGCGACACCGAGGCTGTCGACACGCTCGCGGATCCGATCGACCGCCAGGTCGAGGCTGGACGGCTGTTGAACGGCGCCGACTGGGCTGCTGGGTGATCGGAGATGCCGCCCTGCAGGTCGAGGCCGAGCGACGGTGCGTCGCCGTTGGCCGACGTGAGCGAGCAGCCCGCCGAAGCGCGATGACGAGGATGCCGACCAGCGAATACAGCAGCTTCGTTGCGCATTATCCTGATGTAGGCCGCTCGTCGGCCGCTGAACCGTCAGTCCGGCTCGATCTTCGAGCTCGCGGCCGGCAGCCGTCGTCGCTCGGGACGGCCGTGCTCGCCTGTGCGCGGTGTCGACCTTGCGCTGCAGGCGCCTGGCGGGCGATGCGGATCTGCACGTTGTCGTCGATCTCGAGCCAGGCGATGTCGCCGTCGAGCAGCGGTGACGAACCCGTACACGCCGGAGGTGGTCATGACCTCGTCGCCGACGTCGATCGACGACTGCAGCTGCCGCTGGCACGCATCTTGCGGCGCTGTGGCCGGATCATCAGGAAGTACATCGCGCGCGCTGATGAGGATCATCGGGACGAACGAGACTGAGCGCAGAACCACCGCCCGACTTCGAATCGGCAGCGATGATCGACAGGACGTGCATGTAGGTATCCAATTTTCGACGGCAGTGAGGGCGAAAGACCGCTAATTGACCGACGGGGAATGCTAGCCACCAGGACGTCGCGATGGGCGGTCTCACCCCCAAACGGCGAGCACCTGACGGCGCGAAGTGAGTCGAACGTGCCCGCCTCGATCGGCCGACCGCATCTGTTCCATCAGCTGCAGCGTCCAGGCTGATGTTGTGCAGGCTGACCAGCCGCGACGGCAGTCGGCTCGCCGACCTGGAACAGGTGGCGGATGTAGCCGCGGCTGTGGCGGGCGCACACCGTCGCAGCCGCACGTCCGCGTCGAGCGGTTCGTCGCTGCAGGCGTGCGTGGCGTTCTTGATGTGCAGCTTGCCGGCGCGCGGTCAGCGCCGTGCCGTGGCGGCCGATCCAGGTCTGCATGACGCAGTCGAACTGGTCGACGCCGAGCGCGACGGCCTCGACCAGGCTGGCCGGATCGCCGACGCCCATCAGGTAGCGCGGACGGTCGGTCGGCAGGTGCGACCAGCGCCGCGGCGAGCGCCGGCAGCATCTCCGCTCGCGTCTCCCCGACCGACTGAGCCCGCCGATGCCGTAGCCGTCGAAGTCGAGCTCGACCGTGCGCTGCGCGCTTCGGCCCGCAGCGCCTCGTCGATGCCGCCCTGCACGATGCCGAACAGCGCCTGGTCGTCGCGGTGCGTGGGCGCGCGGGCCCGCGTGCGCCCACGCCGCGGTGCGCTCGACCGCCAGGCGGATCACGTCGGGCGGCGACGGCAGCGGCGGGCACACGTCGAGCACCATCTGGATGTCGGCGCCGAGCAGCTCCTGCGTGGCGACGGCCGACCTCGGGCGTGAGGCGGTGCGTCGAGCCGTCGTAGGTGCTGCGTGAACGTGACGCCGTCGTCGTCGTCGACGTCGGGGTCGAGCGAGAACACCTGGAAGCCGCCGGAGTCGGTCAGCGTCAGCCCGTCCCAGCCGGCGAACCGGCCGAGCCCGCCGAAGCGCGCGACGGTCTCGGCGCCCGGCCGCAGCATCAGGTGGTACGTGTTGCCGAGCACGATCTCGGCGCCGAGCGCGCTCGTAGTCGGCGGCGCTGAGGTACTTGATCGCCCGCTGGTGCCGACCGGCATGAAGCACGGCGTGCGGTAGCTGCCGCGCGCCGTCGTGGCGCGATGCCGTGCGCGCTGCGCCGTCGGTCGCCGATCGACCTCGAAGCGGACCGGGTGCATCAGCGCCGCCCGCCGGTCGAGCAGCATCGCGTCGCCGAAGCTGAGGAAGCGGTAGCCGCTCGGCGAGCGCAGTCGTCGTACAGCCGACGCCAGCGGTCGCCGACGAAGGCGTCGATCATCATCAGCAGCGTCGTGCGCGGCAGGTGGAAGTTGGTCATCAGCACGTCGACCACCTGCCAGTCGTACGGCCGGTGGATGAACAGCCTGGTGCGGCCGCGCAGCTCGCCGAACGCGCGGCCGATTCGAGCGCGCGCACGCTGGTGGTGCCGACGGCGACGACCGCGCCGCGCCTGCCGGCACTGCTCCAACACGGCCGGGATCGCACGCGATACCGCTCGCTGTGCATCACGTGCTGCGGCCGGGTCGTCGACGACCACCGGCTTGAACGTGTCGAGGCCGACGACCAGTTCGACCGTGGCGATCTCGACGCCGCATGCCGGCGATGCGGCGTCGAGCAGCGTCCGGTGTGAAGTGCAGCCCGGCGGTGGGTGCCGCGGCCGAGCCGGGCTCGGCGGCGTACACCGTCTGGTAGCGGTCGGGCTCGGCCGAGCTCGAGCGCCGATGTAGCGGCGGCAGCGGCATCTCGCCGTGGCTGCTGCAGCAGCGTCCAGCGGGTCGCTCGTCGCCGAGCAGCGACGACCGCCCACGTGTCGCCGGCCGTCGGTTCGGTCGCCGATCTCGACCAGCGGCCGCCACCGACGCCGTCGACAGCCGCTCGCCGACGCGCAGCTTGCGGCCGGGCGGATCATCGCCTCCCACGTGCGTCGCTGTTCGGCGTCCGAGTCGGCTCGAGCAGCAGCACCTCGGCAGCGCCTCCGGTCGTCGCGGTGCAGCGGCAGTCGTGCCGGGATCACCTTCGTGTCGTTGACGACGAGCAGATCGCCGTCCCGGTCAGCAGCGATGGCAGATCGCGCACGTGGCGGTGCTCGGGCGCCGCGCTCCCCGATCGACCAGCAGCCGCGCGGCGTCGCGAGGTTCGATCGGGCACCTGGGCGATGCGCTCGACCGGGCAGCTCGTAGTCGAAGTCGGTCGAGACGCATCGGGCCGACCAGGCTACGGTGGCTCTGCGGACGTATGACACCATGCGCTCATGACGACGCTGCGAACCGATCAACCGACGTGCGGTGCCGACGGCGCGATGGACCTGCACGTATGGACACCGGACGAACCGCCCGCACGCCGCGGTCCTCGTGATCCAGGAGATCTTCGGCGTCGGTGCCGTACATCCGCGCCGTTGCCGCAACGCCTCGCCGACGCCGGGTACCTCGTCGGCGCTCCGGACCTGTTCTGGCGGTTCGCGCCGAACTGGGAGAGCCGACCACATCGCAGGCCGGGCTCGGGCGCGTCGTTCGAGAAGGTCGCAGCAACTCGACTTCCCAAAGGCCGATCGGCGACTGCATCGCCGCGCTCGAGCATCTGGCGCGCCTAACCCGGGCATCGAGCGCCGCGCCCGCCGTGCGTCGGCTTCTGCCTCGGCGGCACGTTGGCATGGGCGCGTGGCGATCAACGCCGAGCCGAGCTGCTGCGTCAGCTACTACGGCTCGGGCGTCCCGTCGATGATGGACATGATCGATCAGGTGACGTGCCCGACGTTGTTCCACTTCGGCAACGCCGACCCGTACATCCCCAACGAAGGCGTCGACCAGCGTCGGTGCAGCCATCGCCGGCCACCCGCGGGTTCGATGCTGAACGTGGAGAACGCCGGCCACGTTCGACAACCACGACAGCGACATGTTCTACAACGAGGCGGCCGCCAACCCGGCGTGGACCAAGACCGTCATGGCGTTCCTGGCGTCGCACACGCCGGCATGGAGGCGCTGGTCCGCCGACCCGGTCCTCACCTGGCCGACGGACTGGTGACCCACCTCGAACGCACACGCGGTCGACGTCAGTCTCGCCACCCGGCAATGGCACGGCATACGCTCGAGGCCCTCGGCAGCCACGGCTGGGGAGACCATCGAGGTCCCACCCGCTGACGATTGTCCCGACGCGGTCTTCATCGAGGACACCGTCGTGATGTTCGGCGACCTCGCCGTGATCACTGCATCCCGGCGTCCGAACTGCGTCGAGCCGAAGTCGCGGCCGTGCAGACGATGGTCGCCGGACTCGGCTACGAGGTCGTGCAGATCGAGGCCACCGGCACACTCGACGGCGGCGATGTCATGAAGGTCGGCGACGTCGTGTACGTCGGTCTGGGTGGACGAACCAATGCCGAAGGCATCAACCAACTCGCCGCCTTCGTCAGGCCGGCCGGTTGGCACGTGGTACGGTGCCCCGTCACCAACGTGCTGCACCTGCAAGTCGGCGCGTCACTGCGCTGCCCGACGGCACGATCGTCCGGTTGGCTCCGCTGCGCGTCGACGATGGGGTCACATTCCCAGCTTCCTGCCGACGCCGGAGGTCACGGTGCGCACGTCGTCGCACTCCGGCGGAACGCACATCTTGATGGCGGCCGATTGTGCTAGATCGTCGGCCGCGATGCACCACTCTGATGCGGATATGAGCCGGTCGGAGGTCGGCATCGGCGAGTTCCAGAGCTCGAGGGCTGCGTCACGTGCCTCCAGCGTGCGATTGCGCACCTGACTCGCGCCGTGTGGGTTGCGGACGCCGGGGGTCCTCCGTTGACAAACGTGCAGTGTGATGGGTGGCGTCAGTCGAACAGAGAAGTCGGCGCGACGGGTGCCGCCGGCGGGCGGCGTCAAGCCCGATGTGCTCGTAGGCGGCCGCCATGGCCGCGGCCGCGGGGCGTGCGGGCCAGCATGCCCTGCTGGATGAGGAACGGCTCGTACATGTCTTCGACGGTCTCGGGCTGCTCGCCGATGCTGATGGCCAGGGTGCTGAGCCCGACCGGCCCACCGTGGAACTGCTGCGCAGATCGCGGCGAGGATGGCCCGGTCGACCTTGTCGAGGCCGCGCTCGTCGACGCCGAACAGCTTCAGGCCGTCCGGCGCGGTGGTGACCGAGATGGTGCCGTCGCCGCGCACCTCGGCGTAGTCGCGCACGCGCCGCAGCAGCCGGTTGGCGATGCGCGGCGTGCCGCGACCGGCGGGCGATCTCCCACGCGCCGTCCGGCGTCGATGCTGACGTGCAGGATGCGCGGCAGCGCGGCGCACGATCGTCTCGAGCTCGTCGTCGGCGTAGTAGTCGAGCCGGGCGACGAGGCCGAAGCGATCGCGCAACGGACCGGTGATCATGCCGGTGCGCGTGGTGGCGCCGACGAGCGTGAACGGCGGCAGCGTCGAGCCGGATCGACGACGCCGCCGGGCCCTTGCCGACGACGATGTCGAGCTGGAAGTCCTCCATCGCCGGATACAGGATCTCCTCGACGGCGCGCGACAGGCGGTGGATCTCGTCGATGAACAGCACGTCGCCCTCGCCGAGCTTGGTGAGGATCGCCGCGAGGTCGCCGGCGCGCTCGAGCGCCGGGCCCGAGGTGATGTGCATGTGCACGCCCATCTCGACGGCGACGATGCCGGCGAGCGCTGGTCTTGCCGAGCCCGGGCGGGCCGGCGAGCAGCAGGTGGTCGGCGGGCTGACCGCGCAGCTTGGCCGCCTCGAGCACGATCGACGAGGTGCTCCTTCAGCTCGCCCTGGCCGACGAACTCGCTGAGCCGGCGCGGCCGCAGCCCGGCCTCGTCGCGCTCTCTTCGACGTCGTCGGTCGGTCGACGGATCGAGGAACTCCTCACGCACGTCGGCTCCCAACAGACTGCAGCGCGTCGCGCAGCAGTCCTCGGCGGACGCCGACTCGCGGCAGCTCGCGCATGGCCTCGCGAATCTCCTCGGAGCGCGTAGCCGAGGCCGGACGAGCGCCTCGCGCACGTTGCCGACGGTCGGTCGCTGCCGCCGCCGGTGCGTCAGCGGATCGAGCATCGGCAGGTTGAGCCGGTTGCGCAGCTCGATCAGCAGCCGCTCGGCGGTCTTCTTGCCGACGCCGGGCACCAGCGTGAGCGCGCCGAGGTCGTTGCCGGCGACGATGTCGACGAGCGCGGCCGGCGAGTGCGTGCCGAGGATGGCGACGGCCAGCGCCGGGCCGATGCCGTGGGTCGCGATGAGCACATCGAACGCAGCGCGCTCGTCGCGTCGCAGGAACCCGAACAGCGTCTGCGTGTCTTCGCGGATGTGGTGGTGCACGTAGAGGAACACCGGCGATGTCGGCTCGAGCTCGGCCAGCGTGCGCGGCGTCACCGTGACGAGATAGCCGACACCGCCGACCTCGACCAGCACCCGGCCGTCGTCGAGGCGTTCGAGCACCGAGCCGCGCAGCGAGCCGATCATCGGGCGACCGCCTCTGCGCGAGTGAGCTCGATGTGCGCGCTGCAGCGGCGCCGACGACAGATGGCACAGCGCGAGCGCCGCGGCATCGGCAGCGTCGGCGGGCTGCGGTGGCGCTGAGAAGCCCGAGCCGCACCTGCACCATCTTCTGCACCTGCGCCTTGTCGGCGCCGCCCCAGCCGGCGACGGCGTTCTTCACCTGATTCGGCGTGTACTGCACGACCTGACATCCGAACGCCGACGCCTCGGCGAGCGCCAGACCGCTGGCCTGGCCGACGCTCATCGCCGTGCGCACGTTGACCTGGAAGAACACCTGCTCGACGGCGACGACGTCGGGGCGGAACTCGCGCAGCAGCGCGACGATCTCGGCCTGCAGCGCGGCGAGCCGCTGCGGCAACGCATCGGTCGGCGGCGTGCGCAGACACACCGAGCGACAACGCCTTCGGCCGACCCGGGCTGGTGCTGTCGAGCACGGCGTAGCCGCACCTGGTGAGGCCGGGGTCGATACCCAAGACGCTGCGCAACGAACACAGGTTCGTACTGTAGTGCCCGGCGTCGCCGGCGTGCGGGTGATCGCCGCTACAGCGAGCTCAAGCACCTCGACCAGTTCGCTGACCGGACGGTAGCGTCAGCCCGGCGATCGCTCGATGGGCGTACCGGATGACACCGTGCCTGATCGACGATGAACACGCTGCGCCGAGGAAAGCCCAGCGGGCCGAGCGTGCCGTACAGGCCGGCGACGGCCTTGTCGGTGTCGGCCAGCAGCGGGAACTTCAGGCCCTGCTTGCCGGCGAACATCTCGTGGCTCTCGACGCTCTGCGCGGAGATGCCCAGCACCTGCGCGTCGAGCGACTCGAACTCGTCGAGGTCGTCGGCTGTACGAGTTCAGCTGCTTGGTGCACACCGGCGTGTCGTCGCCCGGGTAGAAGACCAGCACGACGGCCTTGCCCGCGAAGTCCGACAGCGAGACGTCGATGCCGCCGGTCGCCGGCAGGCTGAACGCGGGCGCCTTGTCGCCGACTCCGACGCTCATGCCTCGACCGCCTCCATCAGTTCGTCGCTGATGTCGAAGTTGCTGTACACGTCCTGCACGTCGTCGTTGTCCTCGAACGCGTCGACGATCCGCAGGATCTTGCGGGCATCGTCGCGTGTCGGTGACCTCGACCGACAGGCTGGCGACCATCGTCGCTCTCGGCCGACTCGATCTCGAAGCCCGGCAGCCTCGCAGCGCATCGCGCACGTCGTAGACCGATCGACGGATCGCACGTGACGCGGAAGCCGTCGCCGTCGTCGGCGACGTCGTCGGCGCCGGCGTCGAGCGCCGCCATCATCACGCTGTCCTCGTCGCCGACCGGCGCACGACGATCACGCCCTCGCCGGCGTGAACTGCCAGCCGACCGCGCCGGGCTCGGCCATCGAGCCACCGATGCTTGGAGAAGATGTTGCGCACCTCGGCGCCGGTGCGGTTGCGGTTGTCGGTGAGCACGTCGATCAGCAGCGCCACACCACCCGGCGCGTAGCCCTCGTAGGTGATCGCCTCGTAGGTGCGCCCGTCGAGCTCGCCCGTGCCGCGCTTGATGGCGCCGGTCGATGGTGTCGTTGGGCATCTGACGCGGCCTTGGCCTTCAGCGTACGATCGTGCGCAGCGTGGCGTTGGCCTCGAGGTCGCCGCCACCCTCGCGGGCCGCGACCTCGAGCTGGCGGGTCGAGCTTGGCGAACGAGCTTGCCGCGGGCCTTGTCCGCCGCGCCCTTCTTGTGCTTGATCGTCGCCCACTTCGAATGGCCGGACATGCGCTACTATGACCTCCTGCAGGAAGCGGGCGTGCAGCCGGGCGTCGCCGGTGAGCTCCGGGTGGAACGATGCCACGCATCACGGGCCCTGGCGAGCCAGCGACCGGCGCACCATCGCGCTCGGCGAGGACCTCGACGTCGCGGCCGACCGCGCTCGACCTTCGGCGCACGGATGAACACGGCGTGGAACGGCGTCGTCGAAGCTCGACCGACGTCGAGGTCGGTCTCGAAGCTGTCGACCTGACGGCCGTAGCCGTTGCGCCGCACGGCGATGTCGATGGCGCCGAAGCTGACGCTGGTCGGGCCGGCCGTCGAGCACCTCGGTGGCCAGCAGGATCATGCCGGCGCAGGTGCCGAACACCGGCATGCCGTCGGCTGAGCAGCGCCTGCGATGTGGTCGAACAGGCCCGGACGTCGTCAGCAGCAGCGACATCGTCGTCGACTCGCCGCCGGGCATCACCAGCGCATCGACGCCGCTCGAGGTCGCGCGGGCGTGCGGACCTCGACCGGGTCGCGCGCCGGCGCTCAGCGAGCGCGCGGCGTGGGCGGCGAACGCCCCTGCAGCGCCAGCACCCCGACGAGCCGCACCGGGGCCTCGCCAGATCGCGGTCATGGTGCTACCAGCCGCGCTCGGCGCAGCGCTGGTTGATCTCGTCCATGCCGATGCCGGTCATCGGCGTCGCCGAGGCCCCGGCTGACCTTGGCCAGGATGTCGGCGTCGCGGAAGTGCGTGGTGGCCTCGACGATGGCCTTGGCCCGCGGCGCCGGGTCGTCGCTCTTGAAGATGCCGGAGCCGACGAACACGGCCTCGGCGCCGAGCTGCATGGCCAGCGCGGCGTCGGCCGGCGTGGCGATGCCACCGGCGCAGAACAGCGGCACGGGCAGCCAGCCGGTCTCGGCGATCTCCTGCACCAGCGGCAGCGGCGCCTGCAGCCGCTTGGCCCAGTCGAACAGCTCGGCCGAGTCGGCCTGGGTGATCTTGCGGATGTCGCCGATGATCGATGCGCAGGTGGCGCACCGCCTCGACGATGTTGCCGGTGCCGGCCTCGCCCTTCGAGCGGATCATGCAGGCGCCCTCGCTGATGCGCCGCAGCGCCTCGCCGAGGTTGGTGGCGCCGCACACGAACGGCACGGTGAACGCCCACTTGTCGATGTGGTGCGCCTCGTCGGCCGGGGTCAGCACCTCGGACTCGTCGACGTAGTCGACGCCGAGCGCCTCGAGGATCTGCGCCTCGACGAAGTGGCCGATGCGGGCCTTGGCCATGACCGGGATGGTGACCGCGGCCTTGATGCCCTCGATCATCTCCGGGTCGCTCATGCGGGCCACGCCGCCGTCGCGGCGGATGTCGGCGGGCACCCGCTCGAGCGCCATCACCGCGCACGGCGCCGGCGTCCTCGGCGATCTTGGCCTGCTCGGGCGTCGACGACGTCCATGATGACGCCACCCTTCAACATCTCGGCGAGACCGCGCTTCACCGGGTACGTACCGGTGGCGCGGCGAGGAACTGCTCGAAGTCATGCGCCCTAGCGTATCGCCAGACACGCGATGAGCCACCCAAGGACTACAGTGGCGCTTGTGGACTGCGCATGGTGTTCCGGACACCAGTCAGGCGCCGTCACGGTCCGTCAGGCGCCGCATCGGTGTCGTCGAGTCGGCGCGGGCCAACTCGACCCACGTGCGACCGGCGTCAGCTGCGATCGGGCTGCCGTCGTCGGCGGTCAGCGCGTAGGGCTGCGAGGCGGTCGTCCGTCGTCCACGTGCGTGCACGCACCTTGTCGCCGCGGTGAAGACGAAGACCTCGCCGGTACCGGTCGTCTGCGCTTCCGGGCTGTTCTTGTCGACCTGGCTGGGCTGGTAGTCGACCGACCAGCACCACGACGTTGGCCGGAGTTGACCTGGCCGAGCGCAGCGTCGTTGTGCGCCTTGCCGCCCTGGAAGCGCAGGTACGGTGCCGGACGCGGTGTCGAACTTCCAGCGTGACGTTGACGCCGTCCATCTTCAGGTCGACGCCGCTCGAGGGATCGCCGACGACCACGGCGCGCCGTCCTTGCGGTACACGAACTGCTGCGGCGGTAGGCGTGTCAGCGCCTCCGGTGACATCGTGAACAACCCGCTGCCCTGCGCGTACAGGTTGTGCGGCGCTGAGCGGTCGCGCGATCGATGACGACTGGCTGGCGCTGCGGGCGTTGGTCTGCACGTTGGCGACGACGAAGTCGCGAGCCGTTGATGGCCTTCGGTGGACGCCTGGTTCCCGCCGCTCCAGGCAAAGATCGGCTTGGTTCAGCTTGAGCCGAGCAGCTCGACGTCCTGCGTGCGTCCGCTGCGGATCGGTCCGACGGGATCCGGTGCCGTGGTCTGGAACACCAGCGGCGAACCGGGTCGAGAGTGCTCGACGTTCTCCCCGAAGACGATGTCGGCCTGGTTCGAGCCCGCTCTGCGGGACGGGCGTCCGGGTGGTTGTCGATCTTGACCGACCAGCGCCGACCGACCATGCCAGCTGCCGGGTCTCGATAGGCAGGCCGGTCAGCGGCATCACCGGATCGGCCGGGAATCGTCGTCGATGTCGCCGCCGACGTCGGTCCGACGTGGCCGATCGATGCCGACGACGGATGTCGGTCGCCTCGGCGTCGGTGCTGGGTGTCGGTGGGTTCGGCAGCGGTGGTCGCGGCCTGCGGTCGCCGCAGAATCGCCGCCGCCACTGTACTAGAGCGAGCGCGGCAATAACGTGACGTTGCGATTTCGTCTGGTGTGATCTCACAGGTCTCTCAGGAGTGCAATGCGCTCTTCGAGCGGGGAGTTCGTACCGAACATGTGTTAGCAGAGCGTGATGCCGAAATCGGTCGTCATACCGGCGTCGACCGACGTGTAATCGCTCCCGGTCAGGCAGCAGGCAAGTACTTCCAGCTCGTCGGTGCCGGGGAAGCGCGCCGAGGCCGGTGTTGGCCAGTTCGAACCACGTGGTGCCCGGCGTCAGCAGCAACAGGATCCATCCGTTGGAATCGGTGAGTCGAGATCGGCTGCAAGCGATCGGCTCGCGACCACGTGGCAGCGATCATGCTTGCCGTTGGTGAACACGACGGCCTGCGCCGGTGCCGATGGTGCCGCCGTCAGGCGATCGAGCGTCGGCCGGGCTGTGCTCGTAGTCGATCCACAACACGACGACGTTGTCGAACGTCGACCGGCGTGCCGTCGGCCGGTCAGCGTGCGGCTTGCCCTCCTGCGACCGCAGCGTAGCATGTTGGTGTCGGCGTCGTAGTCCCACTGCGACGTGGACCTGTTCGATGTGCAGCTTGAAGCCCGCCGACGCATCGCCGGGCGGCTCGTCGCCGGCCCGGCGGTAGTGGTACTGCTGCGCCGGGCCGGGCCGAGTCGGGGTCGGCGTTGCTGCGCAGCGACGCCGTGTCGTTGAACGTGGCGTGCGGGCGGCGGCCTGGTTCTTGTCGAGGTACCAACCCGGCCCTGGCGCTCGGTGAGCACCAGTAGATCCGACGCGCGGATGGCGTCGATCGCGCCCGTGCTTGCCACCCGAGCAGGCGAACACCGCGCCGTTGAACGAGCCGACGAGGTCGACGTCCTGGGTGCGCGCGAGACGGATCGGGCCCACCTTCGGGGCGTCCTGACTCTGGAAGACGGTCGCGAAACGCGTCGGTCCGGCGCCCCACGCCTCGAACACGATGTCGGCGTACTGCAGGCCGGATTGCGGTCGGGCTCCGGGGTCGTTGGAGACCTTGACCACGACCGCAGGTCGGGCGGCGAGCGCGGGATCGGTGATGGGCAGGCCGGTGAGCGGCATGACCGGGTCAGGGGCGATCGTCGGTCGAGGTGCGTCGACGATGACGATGTGGTCGTCGACTTCTCTGTCGTGGTCGTCGCCTTCGGCTTGGTGGTCGGCGGCGACTGTCTCGAGCCGTACCGTGGTGGCCGGCGACGGCATCCGTCGCCGCCGCAGGCCGACCAGTGCCGAAGCGAGACGGTCAGGACGGCTGCTGCTCTGCGAAACTTCACAGTTCTCTCAGCAGTGCAATCCGCTCGTCGAGCGGGGGTGGATGTCGAACATTCGGTTCAAGGCGCCGAACTTGCCGTCGTCGCCGACGCCCGCGCATCGGCTGCTCGATCCAGAGGTGGGCCGTGGCCGTCGTACGCCGAGTGCGTCACCGTCGTGTCGTCGCGCAGCTTCTCGAGCGCCGAGATCAGACCGGGTGGATACCGGGTCATCTGGCAGGCGCTGACGTCGGCCAGCGTCTCGCGGCGGCGGCTGACCGCCGCCTGCATCACCTTGGCGATGATCGGGGCGAAGATCAGCAGAGACGAGCCCGATGATGGCCAGCGGGTTGCTGCCGTCGCTGCGGTCGCCCTCGCGGCGCACCCGGCCGCCGTTCCACCACATCATCCGGATCGCCGATGTCGGTGAGCAGGGCGATCGCGCCGACCAGCGTGACGGCGAGCGTCGACACGAGGATGTCGTAGTTGCTGCACGTGCGACAGCTCGTGGGCGATGCACGCCCTCGAGCTCGACCCGGTTCATCTTCTCGAGCAGGCCGGTGGTGACGGCGATGCGCCGCGTGCTTGGGGTTGCGCCCGGTGGCGAAGGCGTTGGGCGCCGGGTCGTCGACGATGTAGACGCCGGGCTTCGGCAGCCCGCTGGCGATGCACAGGCCCTCGACGAGGTTGTGCAGGCGCTGGTACTGCTGCGGGTCGGCCGGCTGGGCCCGGCTGACGGCGAGGGCGACGGCGTCGGCCTTCCAGTACGAGGCGAAGGCCATCGCGCCGGCGAAGACGAGGGCGATGATCGGCGCCGCACCGGCCGTAGCCGAGGAGCAGGCCGAAGCCGCGCCGACGAGCGACGACGAGCACGCACGAAGCCGGCGACGAGCAGCACGCGTGCGGCGCTTGTTCGGCGCTGATCAGTTCGAACATCGGAGGCTCAGGCTCGGGACGAGGACGTAGCGGCGACGTCAGCGCGTCAGAACTGGACCGTCGGGCACCTGCGGGCGGCCTCGTCGGCCTCGAAGTACTCGCGCTGCTCGAACTTCATGCAGCCTGGCGAAGAACGACCGCCGGGAACGGCTGGAGCTTGTTGTTGTAGTCCAGCACGGAGTCGTTGTAGAACTGCCGGGCGTACGCCACCCGGCCCTCGGTGGCGGTCAGCTCCTCCTGCAGCGGCGAGGAAGTTCTGGTTGGCCTTGAGGTCGGGGTACGCCTCGCCGAGGGCGAACAGCTGGCGCAGGGCGCCGGTGAGCTGGTTGTCGGCCTCGGCCTGGCCGTGCGGGCGTCGGCGCGCGCGATGGCCGCGTTGCGGGCCTGGATCGACGGCGTCGAGCGTGCCTTGCTCGTGGGCGGCGTAGCCCTTGACCGTCTCGACCAGGTTCGGGATCGAGGTCGATGGCGGCGCTTCAGCTGGACGTCGATCTGCGACCAGGCGTTCTCGATCTGGTTTCGCCGGCGGATCAGGCCGTTGTAGGCGACGATCAGGTAGATGACGATGACGGCGATGAGCGCCACCAGGATCAGGATCGCATGAATCTCAAGATCTGATGGCGCATGGCGTGGGCGCCTAGTCAGCCATCATACGGCGTCGCCAGCCGTGCCAGAAGGACTCCCTGGTCGGCGGCCATCGCGCTGGTCGGTCGTGGCCAGACGCGACGGTAGATGTCGGCGTAGTCGCGGCGAGGTGCCGTCATCGAGAAGTCGCCGGCGCGCGGCGCGCCTGCCGGTCGCGCAGGCCGCGCGCTCGAGCGCCGGCTCGCACAGCGCACGCTGCAGCGCAACGGCGCAGCGCGTCGACGTCGCCGGGCTCGCACGAGCAGGGCGTCGACGCCGTCGGTGGCGACGTTGCGGTAGCCGTCGAGCGCCGCTGGCGACGACCGGCCGTTCCCGCCGCCATCGCCTCGATCAGCACGACGCCGAACGACTCGCCGTGCAGCGACGGAGCACAGAACACGTCGGCGCCCGCGGAGCCGGGCCATCTTGTCGGCGTCGGTCGAGCCGCACCGAGCAACTCCGATGCGTGGTCGTCGGCGTACTCGCGCGCAGACGGCGCGGTGTCCGGCCCGGTGCTGCCGACCCACAGCGCGCACGTCGGGGCGCGAGCTGACTCGAACTGCGGCCAGCAGCACGTCGAGCCCTTGCGCTCCTCGTGGCGGCCGCAGAAGAAGATCGTCGGTCCGGTGGTCGGGGTGAGCGCGGTGGCGGTCCGATAGGCGTCGAGCTCGACACCGTTGTAGAGGATCTCGTAGTCGCCGCCGATGTAGCGACGCACCAGCTCGTGCGGCGTCCTTCGAGACCGGCGACCGCGTGGGCGATGTTGTTGGCGGCCGGTTTGATCGATCGGCCGCAGGTACTTGTAGCTCGGCGCTCTCGCCCGCAGCATGGAACGTCGCCGACCACCGGGCGGCCGGGTGCAGCAACATTGCGGTCTGCGTCGGACCGGGAATGAACGGCTCGTGCAGGTGCAGCACGTCGAACTGCCTCGTCGCCCAGGGCCCGCATGGTTCGCAGCGAGCACGATGGATCGGGAGCCAACGGCGCCATCGATCCGTTGGCCGATGTCGGGCAGGCTGTTGCCGAGCGGGGTCACGAACGTCGCCGGCGGCGGACCGTCGCACGGTGCCAGCACGCGAACCTCGATCCCCATCTTGCGCAGCTCACGCGACAATCCCATCACCTGGGCCTGCACACCGCCGGGTACCGACAGGCTGTAGCGGGCAGACCATCGCCGCACGCAGCAGCCAGCCGATCGTTGCGCCGATCGCCGGTCCAGATTCCCCGAACTCTCCGACTCTGCGATCGCGGACGCCTGACCGGCGCTGATACCGTCCGAATGACCTGGACCGTACGTCCTGAGATGACGCGCCAGCCATGCCCGCCCTGTCGGTGATCGGCACACCGACGAAACGCAACGCACGATCCTCGAACTCGCCGCCGAGGCCGAGCGCCGTGAGTCTGCCAGGCTCGCCAGCCCGGGTCTCCACGGCAACCTGGCGTTATGCGGATCGCTGGCGCACGTCACCAGACATCCCGTTCTGGACAAGCATCCAGCCGATCTACCACGGCCATCCGTGTGGAGGTCGCAGTCACGGCCGGGCACCTCCACGAGGTCAGTGGCGGCCGCTTCCGCCTCGGCCTGGGTGTCAGCCACGAGCCGGCGATGAACCGACTCGGGATCAACACCGGCAAACCGCTACACCACGACATGACGCGAGTACGTCGCAGCAATGCGAGCGCATGCGTGCGCCAGTCGGGCCAACTACCGCCGATCTACCTGGCGACGTTGCGCGACAGGATGCTGGATCTTGCATTGGCCGTAGCCGACGGCGCGATCTGGGCCAACGCGTCGCGGCGATACATGCCAGCCGCAGCTCGAGCGGGTGCAGCCGCCGCGGGGCGACGAGTTCTTCCTGGCCAACATGGTGCCGACCGTGATCGACGCCGACCTCGACGCGGCCAGGGCGATCCACCGTCGAACTCTCGACCGGTTACGTGACAGCTTGCCCAGACTACCGCAACTATTGGAAGCAGGCCGGCTACGAGCAGGAGATGACGGCGATCGAGGCCGCGCATCGCCGCGGGCGACCGTGACCGGATTCCGTACTTGATGACCGACGCGTGGATCGACGACTGCACCATCAGCGGTTCGGCCGGCATGCGGTGCGTGACCGACTCGATGACGTGGATGTCGCTGGGCGATGCTGCCGATCGCGGTGATGTCGTCGACCACGGGCGGCCAGGCGGTGGCGATCGGCGAGTTGTTCGCTGCCTACGACGGCTAGGTGCATCCGCAGTCTGTAAGAGCGACGCGCACCAGTGCCGGCCCGGCAAGAGGAGATTGCGATGAGAGTGACGGTCGACGACAACAGATGTCATGGTCATCAGATGTGCGCCATCGCCGCGCCCGAGGTGTTCGGCAGCGACGACTACGGCAATGCTGTCGTGCTGCTCGATCCAGTGCCGGTCGAGCTCCGCGAATACGCAGTACGCCGCGCCGAGGCCAACTGCCCGGAGCGGGCGATCACGCTCCACGACGGCCAGGGATGAAGGCTGATCGATGCCACCGACAACGCCACTCACCGACTGGACCACCGACTACGACATCTTCGATCCCGACTTCGTGCGCGATCCGTATCCGGCGATGACACGAGATCCGCGAGTCGGCGTGCCCGATCGCTCACACCGAGACGGTGGGGTGGCTCGTGGATGCCGGCGCGCTACGACGACTATCGTCGCCGTCGCGCAGGAGCACGGACATCTTCACGTCGCGCAACATCATCGTCGTGCCGCCGCCCGACCGGCGTCAGCTCGAGGGACCATACGCGGGCGTCGCAGCACCGCCCGATCACGTCCGATCCACCGGAGCACCACTGGCATCGCCGCACGCGATCCTGCCGACGTTCGCACCGCAGGCCGTCGCCAAGTACGAGGACGGCACGTGCGCGCTGTGCCACCAGCTGATCGACGGCTTCATCGACGCCGGGCAGGCCGACGCCGCTGCCGGCTACGCCCAGCAGATCCCGGTCCGTGTCGTCGCCGCCATGCTCGGCGTGCCGCTGGAGATGGCCGACGAGTTCACCTCGTGGGTTCGCGGCGTGCTGGAGATCGGCCTGACGGATCCCAAGGTCCGGGTCGAGAACAGGATGAAGATCCTCGGCTTCTTCCGTGCGCAGCTCGACGACCGCAAGGCCAACCCGCGCGACGACGATCTCATCACCGATCTGCTGAACACCCGCGTCGACGGCGAACTGGTGTCGGAGGACTACGTGATGGGTGTCTGCAACCTGATGCTGGTCGCCGGCATCGACACCACGTGGTCGGCGATCCGGTTCGTCGCTGTGGCACCTCGCCCAGCATCCCGAGCATCGCCGCCAGCTGCGCGAGCAGCCGGAGATCTGGCCGACGGCGATCGAGGAGCTCACTGCGGCGCGTACTCACCGGTCACCGATGGCCCGCATCGTCGACCGCGACACCGAGTTCCAGGGTTGCCCGATGCACGCCGGCGACCGGGTGCTGATGTCGTTCCCGGCCGCCAACCGCGATCCACGGCAGTTCGACGAACCCCGACGATGTCATCCTCGACCGCGAGCACAACCGCCACGTCGCGTTCGGCGTCCGGCATCCATCGCTGCGCCGGATCGAACCTCGCCCGGCTCGAACTGCGGGTCGCGCTCAGACGTGGATGGAGCGGATCCCCGAGTTCGAGGATTGGTCGACCCGCCGGCGGTCACCTGGGCCGGCGGCCAGAGTCCGCGGCCCTCGCCGGTGCACCTGGTCCGCTTCGCGTAACAGCTACGTGATCAGCAATACGTAACC